>R21__coassemble_252_pt1 | contig 45730 bp, 37 predicted proteins | sample R21__metabat2_high_PE_018 | metagenome-assembled genome bin R21
TGTGCGGAAGGCGTTGACGAAGTTCTGTGACGGCTTGTGGAAGTCCCATCCGCACGACCAGATGCCCCAGCAGCCGTTGAGCGTGTTGGACCAGTTGGCGCGCCCGTAGCGAGTGTGGTCCTCGGAGTAGTCACTGGCCTGCACAGCGAAGATGCTCTCCTTGCTGTTCTTGTAGTCGGGCAGAAAGATGTCGCCATAGTCCTCAAGGTAACCATAGTGTGATGCCTTGACCACGTCGGTGTAGTCCACTACCTTCTGCATATAGTCCTTGTTGATGTGGCTCACGCCGTCGGTAGCCTCATAGCCGTCGCCCCAGGCCAGGGTGAGATAGCACTTGGCCAGGTAAGCGGCGGCGGCAATCTTGTTGGCGCGTCCGCCCTCGCTCTGCTTCTCGGGCAGATTATCGTAGGCAAACTTAAAGTCGTCGATGACCTTGCCGAAGAGCTGTTCGTAGGTGTATTGTGTGTTGGAGGTCTTCTCCGTAGCCTTGTCCTTATAGACCTGCTCGTCAATCCATGGCACCTGACGGAACACGGAGATGAGCTTGAAGTAGAAGTGGGCGCGCAGGAAGCGGACCTCAGCTTCGCGCTCTGTCGTTGTCTGCCCCCCAAGCACGTTGTTGCCGTTCTCCTCCAGGGAGACCAGGGCGCGGTTGCAGCGTGACACGGCACAGAACAGACGGTACCAGAGCTCGTCGAGCTCGCCACGTGTGGAGGTCAGCGAAGACCATACCTCGATGTCGTGATAACCTGTGTCGCCCGTTCCGCCACCGCCTTTGAGACAGTCGTCGGATGCCAGGTCGCCGTAGGGCCAGAGGTTGAAGGGATAGGAATACCAGCAGTCGCCGAGCATGGCATAGGCACTGTTGACCATCTTTTCCGGGTCGGAGAAAGCCTTATCCTCATCGACTACGGCGGTCGGTGTGTAGTCCAGGAAATCGTTGCAGCCGGTCAGGCTCAGGGTCATGGCAGCTGCCAAAGCGATGACATATATCTTTTTCATGATGTGATACTTTATTATATATATAGATGTGATGGTGTTAGAATCCTACTTGCAAACCGAAGGAGACGGAGGAAGAGAGAGGATAGTTCCAGTCGGGGTTCTCAGGATCGGGGCAGGTCAGCGAGCTGCTCTTGATGGTCAGTAGGTTCTGCCCGGAGACATAGACGCGGGCACTGGTCATGTGGAGCTTGCTGAGCAGCGATGCTGGCAGGCGGTAACCCATTTGCAGGGTGCGGAGCTTCAGATAAGATCCGTTCTCCACGAAGTAGGAAGAGGCACGGCCCTCGTCCGCGCGGTTCATCGTGCTCAGACGTGGAATCGACGAGCTGGTGTTGTTGGTGTTCCAGGCACCGAGCAGCCGGCTGCCCTTGTTCGATCCCGGGTCGGTGATGGCCCAGAAGTCAGTCTGGAACTTTTGGTTGTTGTACACATCCTGGTCGGCAACGCCCTGCCAGAACATGGTCATGTCGAAGTCTTTATATGTCAGACCGATGTTCAGACCGTAGGAGAAGGCGGGCACCGGATTGTAAATCCACGTCTGGTCGTCGCTGGTGATCTTGCCGTCGTGGGTCAGGTCCTTATATTTCAGACCGCCGAGGCGTGCGTTGGGCTGTCCGGAGGCGTCGACCTCCTCCTGTGTCTGGAAGAGTCCGTCGGCGACATATCCTACGATGGAACCGTAAGGCTTGCGGCTCTGTACGAGGTTCTGCGTCGTCGTGTGGGCATAAGCGCCTGTCGTTGAGGAGGGCAGATAGGTGACGCGGTTGCGGAAGAAGCTCAGATTGCCGTTGAGGTCGAGGCCGAGGCCGCAGGCCAGCGTCTTTCTGTAGCCCAGGGCGAACTCCATACCCCAGTTGCGCAGCGAGGGGCCGTTCTGCCACTGGTTGCCGCCCTCACCCGTTGCTCCAAGGTAAGCGGGATTGATGAGCATGTCCTTCACGTTCTTGATATAGGCGTCAACAGAACCGTAGAGTGAGTTGCCGAGCGTGGTGAAGTCCAGACCTACGTTGTACTGCGTGGCGGATTCCCACTTGAGGTCGGGGTTGGCCAGCTGTGTGGCACGGTAGCCGGAGGGGAAGGTGCCGGAGCCTTGCAGGGCGAGGTCATAGGCGGTGGAGGTGACGCGGTCGAGGCCGTAGTCTACGACATAGAGGCCGAACTGCGCGTTGTTGTCGATGGCCTGGTTACCGGTCTGTCCCCAAGAGAGACGGAGCTTGGCGTCGTTGAGCCAGTTGTAGTGGAGCAGCTGAGAGAAGCGGAAGCCGAGGGAGGCAGCGGGGAAGGTACCCCAGCGGCTGTTCTTACCGAAGCGGGAGGATCCGTCCTCGCGGATGGTGAACGATGCCAACAGCAGGTCTTGCCAGTTGTAGTCGATCTTGCCGAAGAAGGAAGCCAGGCGATAACCGAACTTGGCTCCGCTGTTGTTCATCGTGCCGGTGGCAGCGTTGGGCCACATATAGTCCACGTCTTCCAGGGCATACCCCTCGGAGTAGGCCGAGAAGTCGATGATGCTCTGCTTCGAGAGCTCGCTGCCCAACAGCATGTTGAAGCGGTGGTCGCCGGGGAGCGTGAAGAGATAGTTGGCGGTGTTGGACCATACCCAGTTGGTCTCGTTGTTGTTGGAGAGCGTCGTCTTGGCGATGTTGTTGCGGACCACGTCCGACTGGTAGGTGTGGGTCAGCGCATTGATGAACGATGTCTTGTAGTCGATACCGAAGTTGGACTTCAGCGTTAGGCCTTTGATAGGCTTCAGCTCTACGTAGGCGTTGCCGAAGATTCTCCAGTAGTCGAGATGGTTGTCGCGGTTGTCATACTGCTCACGGGCCGGGTTCTCACGGTCGGACATGGAACCGACCGGTCCGGCGAAGGTCTTTCCGTCTTTCTCATATACCGGTACGACGGGCGGCATCTTCAGCGCGTTCTCCATCGGAGCGCAGTCCACCTGTGTAGAATAGGTGACGGTGAGGTTCTCGCCCACGGTGACCATCTTGTTGAGATTCCAGGAGGTGTTCAGCCGGGCGGCGATGTTCTGGAAGCTGGTGTATTTCAGGATTCCGTCCACATCCTTGTATCCCAAGGAGAACATGGCACTGTGCTTGTCGTTGGCGTGAGAGAGCGAGAGGTCATAGTTCTGCGAGAAACCAGTGTGGGAGATGGCGTCCACCCAGTCAGTGTCAGAGAAGGGCATGGTCTGCCGCTCGTTGATATATCCGTTGTAGCGTCCGGCGGCCGTATAGGAAACGGTCTTGCCGGTTGCCGGGTCGTAGGCGGTGACCGGAATGCCGTTGGCGGCCTTGAGGTCCACGCCGTAGTTGCTGGCATAGGCCACGGGGTCCAGTCCGTCGTTGAGGGCGGCCTGTGCCATGGCGGTGAGATAGCTGCCGGTGTTCAACAGCTTCATCTTCGACTGGCTGGTATAGAACTGTGCGGTGAGGTTGGTCGAGAAGTCGATGGCGATCTTGTCGCCTTTCTTTCCCTTCTTCGTCGTGATGATGATCACACCATTCGAAGCGCGTGAACCGTAGATGCTGGCTGAGGCTGCGTCCTTGAGCACCTGCATGCTCTCGATGTCGTTCATGTTGAGTGAGTTCAAAGCCATGTTGGTCGGCACGCCGTCAACGATGAACAGTGGGTCCTGCGAGGAGTTGAATGAACCGATACCACGGATGCGTACCGTTCCCGTGCCGATAGGCGAGCCGTTTGTGGTGACGGTCATGCCCGGCACCTTACCTTGCAGGGAGCGCATGGGGTCGGGATCAGGAGATGTCTGCAGGTCCTTTGTGTTCACCACAGCCACCGAACCGGTCAGGTCGGCCTTGCGCTGAACAGTGTAACCCGTGACGACAACCTCGTTGAGCTCTTTGGCATTCTCCTTCAGCTCAATGGTCATGTTGCTGCCGGCTTTCAGTTCCTGCGTAGCATAACCTATATAGGAGACGACCAGTGGGGAGCCCTGTGGCGCCTTGAACGAGAAGTGGCCGTCGAGATCGGTGACGGCACCGTTGGATGTACCTTTCTGGATGACGGACACACCGATGATGGGCTCACCAGTAGCATCCTTGACTGTACCGCTGACGATGATGTCTTGTGCCCAAGCCGATACACTGACTGTTGCCAACGTCATGCCGAGCAATGCTCTTCTGAAGTGTTTCATGTGATTGAATTTTAGTTATTAATCCGTAGAGGATGATTTGATTTCGGTTGCAAAGTTAGGGAATGTTGACATAAGTCAATTTAACGATCTGTTCAGAGGATGAAACAATTGATACATGTAACAATATTCGACGCATTGGTCAAAAATGTAAGATCACGAATTAGAAATGTTGTAAACGCAAAATCCCCAATACACCTTATATATAATTAAGGAGTATTGGGGGTGTTTGTTTCTCCCTTGCAGGAGTGAGATATGGTTGTGGAGTGAACTACTTCACTCTGTTGAGCAGGCCCTCTGGCAACTTAGGCATGGCACCAGGCTGAGTGCAGACGAAGGCGCTGACTTCCACAGCAAGTTTGTGAGCGTCCTTGATAGGCATTCCGGCAAGGGTGGCTGAGGCAAAAGAGCCGGTGAAGCTGTCGCCGGCACCGACGGTGTCGTCCACTTCCACCTTGGGCGTTGGCTGGAAACTCTTCACGCCAGGAGCAAAGACATAGCTGCCGTTGGTGCCGCAGGTGAGCACGAGCATCTTCAGGTTGTACTTACCGAGGATAAGATAGCACTTGTTCTCGATGTCGAGACCGGGATAGCCGAAGAGACGACCGATGGTGACGAGTTCCTCATCGTTGATCTTCAGGATGTCGCAAGCCTTCAGACTTTCTTGGATGATCTCTTTGGTGTAGAAGTTCTGGCGCAGGTTGATGTCGAAGATCTTCAGACAGCTCATCGGCGTGGTGTCGAGGAAGCGGTGGATCGTGTCGCGCGAGATCTTGTTGCGCTGAGCCAGTGAACCAAAACATACGCAACCGCAGTGCTTGGCTACGTTCTCAATCTCCGGTGTGAAGGGAATGTTGTCCCAAGCCACGTTCTGCTTGATGTCGTAGGTAGGAATGCCTTCTTCATCAAGTTCCACCTGTACGGTACCAGTTGGGTAGTCGACACGTGGCATGACATACTTCAGATGCTTTTCGTCGAACTCTTTGAGTGTTTGATCGCCGAGCGCATCGTTACCGATAGCGCTGATGGCGTACGCGTCGTTGCCAAACTGACTGGCATGATAAGCGAAGTTAGCGGGTGCACCACCCAGTTTGCTGCCGTCGGGCAGACAATCCCATAAGGCCTCACCGAGGCCGACAATGACTTTGTTCATAGTTATTATTTATTTGACGTTCTTGATATAGGTAAACAGATAGACGACGCCGACAGCCATGACGAGTACGGCACCGGCTTGTCCCATGGCATCAGAGGCAAAGCCCATGATGAGTGGGAAGATGGTACCACCGAAGAGACCCATGATCATCAGACCACTGACCTCATTCTGCTTGTCGGGCACACTTTGCAGTGCTTGGGCGAAGACGAGCGAGAAGACGTTGCTGTTGCCGTAGCCCACGAGAGCGATGGCGATATAAAGTATAAGTTTGGTGGTTCCGAAGAACAGTCCGCACATCGACAAGGCCATCATCGTGATGGAGATGACAAAGAACAATCGGTTGTTGACGACGCGCAGGAAGAAAGAACCTGTCAGGCAGCCGAGTGTACGGAAGATGAAATAAAGCGAGGTGGCGAAGGCGGCATCGTTGAGCGACATACCCAGTCGCTCGATGAGAATCTTCGGTGCTGTGGTATTCGTACCGACGTCGATACCTACATGACACATGATGCCGATGAAGCTCAGCAGCACGATAGGCTTACCCAGCAGACGGAAGCAGGCAGCGAACTGCTTGCCTACAGTAGGCGATGTCTCACCGGCAAAGGCAGGACCTTCCTCCTCAATAGGTGTGGAGAGGAGGAACAGCGAGGCGGCAATACCGATGATCATATAGATAGGGAAGAGCACGCGCCAGCCGAGACCAAAGGAGGGGATGGCCTGCGTAGCACCCCAGGCAGCGATGTAAGGAGCCATGAACGAGGCGATGGCCTTGACAAACTGGCCGAAGGTGAGCGTAGAGGCAAGGTGACCGCCGCGGACTACAGTGGCTACGAGTGGGTTGAGCGATGTCTGCATGAGCGCGTTGCCGATACCCAAAAGAGAGAAGCTGACAAGCATCAGACCAAAACTCTCGCCGAAGAGCGGCAACAGGAGCGACACCACGGTGACGATGAGTGAGAGCAAAACGGTCTTCTTGCGTCCGATCTTGTTCATCAGCACACCGGTCGGCACGGAGAAGATGAGAAACCAGAAGAATACCAGGGAAGGGAAGATGTTGGCAGTGGCATCATTGAGTCCCAAGTCCTTCTTCACAAAATTCGATGCGATGCCCACCAGGTCGACGAAGCCCATGGCAAAGAAGCAAAGCATGACACTGGCCAGAGCCAGCTTGTTGATCTTGTTGTTCATGTCTTTATTAATTTAGGTTTTTTGTTTTCCTGTACTAAGAGGGTCTCGCTATTGCGTGAGGCCATCCTAAGATTGTTGCCACGAAATTACGAAAACTATTTCAAAGTTGTGTTACGCATTCATACAAATGCTGTAACTTTTTCGACATGTATCAATATTTTCATCGAATGAAACAATTGTTGAGCCCTGCGGCGCTCTTGTTTTCATTCTTTTGCGTCTTCCTTGATGTCTGTTGGGTATTTGCCGTATTGCTTCTTGAAGCAGGAAGAGAAATAGCCCGGTGTGCCGAAGCCCACCTCATAGGCCACTTCCGCCACGGTTTTATCGGTGGCTTTGAGCAGTTTCATGGCCCGTTGCAGGCGCATCTCTTTCAGCAGCTCTACGGGTGACATGCCCGTCATCGCTTTCACCTTGCGATAGAGCTGCACGCGGCTGATGCCCATGTCGGCCCCGAGATCATCCATCTTCAGCTTGGTATTGCTCATATTCTTAAGGATAGCCTGGCGCAGCGTGTCCATAAACATCTTGTCGGGTGTGCTGAGCTTTTTTTCTTGTTCGTAGCTTTCATTCGTCTGTTGCTTCTCCGCGGCAAAGGCTTCCTTGAGTTTCTGTCGGTTAGCAAGCAGGCTGACGATATGCGCAATGAGCACCTCAGCACTGAAGGGCTTGGTGAGATAGGCGTCTGCGCCTTGGCTGAGTCCTTCGGCCTGTTGCTGTTCCGTGCTGCGTGCGGTGAGCAGGATGACGGGGATATGGCTGGTCAAGGGTTCCGCTTTCAGCTTTGCGCAAAACGTCAGTCCGTCCATCACCGGCATCATCACGTCGCTGATGATCAGGTCGGGCACACTCTCGCGGGCCAGCTTCCAACCGCTTTGTCCGTCGCTGGCCTCAAGCACGTAATAGCGGTCGAGGAGCAGCGTGCGCAGGTAGCGGCGCATGTCGTCGTTGTCATCGACAATCAGCACCGTAGCGAGCTCGTCGCTTCTATCGCGCACGACGATGTCGTGGTGTCCGTCCTGCACCGACCGCCGGCTGATGGCGTGCGCGGCATCGGGCTCTGTGTCCTGGATCATCTTTTGCGTTTCCTTTTGGAATTGCAGCACGTCGGTGACGAGATGCAGCAGTTGGTCGGCGTTGCGCTTTACGATGCTGAGCAGTTCATGGTCGCTCTCGCTGAGTGTCTTGCTCTCGCTGAGTTGCTGCAGCGGGCCGTTGATGAGCGTCAGCGGCGTGCGCAGCTGGTGGCTCGCATTGGTGTAGAAGTGGTTTTGTTCATCGCCGAGTTCCTTCATCCTTCGGTTGGCGCGGCGCGTGAAGACGATAGCCCGCCACACGAGCAGTACGGCGATCAGCAGAATCAGTGCCACCAGGAGCGACACAAAGAGCAGGGTACGCTGCACATGATAGAGCCCGAAATAGTCCTCCAGCTTATTCTGAATGGTAATCAGGTATTCGTTTTGCCGCATCATCGCGTTGGCGTTGATGGCAATCTCGTCGACGTTTTGCGGCGTGATCACCATGCTCTTGATGATGTTCGTGCGCTTATAGGGCTTATGCTCAAGGATTCTCAGTGCCAAGGCGATGATCTCTTCGCCGTGCGTAGGATAGATGTAGCTGGCGGCGAGTTTCCCTTGCTCCACGGCGTCAATGCCTTCTCCGGGCAGTCCGTCTACACCGAGGAAATAGATGCTTTTCTCTTTGCCGAGTTCTTTGGCAGCCTTGTAGGCGCCGAGAGAAGCCAGGTCGCTTTGGCAGAAGACAACGTCGAGGGGCTTACCAGCCTGCAACCATTTCTTTGTGGCGGCATAGGAGTCTTCCAATGACCAGTTGGTCTTGATATGTTGAAAGTCCAGTTCCGGGTGCTGTCTCATTACGTTTGAGAAACCTTGGTAGCGCTCGCGGTCGGGCGACATCACCAGTTGTCCGGTGATCTCCAGTACTACCGGTCGTCGGCTTATGTGTATGCTGTCGCGGCACAGGTGCACGGCATAGATGCCGATGGCGCGTCCTGCCTCCATGTTGTCGCCGCCGATATAGGCTGTGTAGTCGTTAGATGAAGTCTTCCGCTCAAAAAGAATGACGGGGATTCCGCGCTTCTTCGCTCTTTCCACGCAGGGCGAGAGTGGCTTGTATTCATTGGGAGAGATGACGAGCAAGTCCACGCCGGCATTGATGAGGCTGTCGATCTGCTGTCGTTGCCGGTCGGTGTTGTTGTCTGCATTGATGATACATACTTTCACGTCGGTATCGTAGAGATGTTGTGCGGACAGCATCTCGTTGTTGACTTTGTCGCGCCAACGTCCACCGACACATTGCGACACACCTATTTTATATTTATAGGAGGCGCGCGGCGTGCAACCCGTGATGAGCAAAAGTGTCATCAGAGGCAGAAGAAGCAGTTGGGTTATCAGAATCGTCTTAGGTTTCCTCATGTGGTTTTAGTCTTTACAAGGTTTGCAGGTAGTGATGATCATCAGTAGACCCTTACGTCGCTGATGACCGATGAGCCGACGGCATCGTTGAGGCGGCGGGTGATCTGGGTGTGCATCATGCTAAGATCTTGTCGCAGCGCGGGGTTGTCGATCTTCACGTGCAGCACTTGGTTGCGGATGAACTTTTCGTGGGTATAGCTCGAAATCATGTGTCCCATGACCTCATCCCATGCGTCCACGATGCGCCGCTGTAGCAGTGGCGTCTCCAGTCCTTCCTTTCTGAGCATTTCCTTCAGCAGGTCGCCAATCGGTTTTACTTCGCGCTTAAACATATATTTAATGATGAGTGTTGAATGATGAGTTATTCCAATGATGAATGTTGAATGATGAATGATGAATGGTTTCAACATTGTATTCATTCATCATTCATCATTCAACACTCAACATTGTGTAGCGTTACCGTCCTCCACATGGAAGAGTTTATAATCCTCGCCGACGTGTTGCAGAATATGGTCGAGATGGTCGCGGTTGGTGTCCGTGATGAAGATCTGCCCATAGTCTGGGCGGGCCACGAGTTTGATAATCTGCTCCACCCGACGGGAGTCGAGCTTGTCAAAGATGTCGTCGAGAAGCAGCAGTGGCGTGGTGCCTGATGCCGTCTTCTTGAGGAAAGAGAACTGAGCGAGCTTCAGTGCCAGCACGTAAGTCTTCGTCTGTCCCTGGCTTGCCTCGCGTCGCATGGGATAGCCCTCAAGGAGCATTTCCAGGTCATCGCGGTGAATGCCGTGGAGCGAATAGCCCACGGCACGGTCTCGCAGACGGTCGCGGCGAATCACATCGAGCAGAGAGCCACGCTGCCCGTGGGAGACATAGTGCAGCGAAACCGCCTCATGATGATCTGAGAGCGTGTCGTAGATCTGCTGAAACACCGGTGTCATTTCTTCCACAAACTGGCTGCGCTTGTGAAAAACTTCTTCTCCGGCCGAAGCCATCTCCTCTTCCCATAGGTCCATGAGCGAGACGTCGGGCTCTGTTTCCATCTTCAGCAAGGCGTTGCGCTGCTGCAAGGCTTTGTTGTAGCGTGTCAGTGCGTCCATATAATTATGGTCATACTGCGCGATGACCACGTCCATGAGCCGGCGCCGCTCCTCGCTCGTACCGCTGACCAGGCTGTTGTCTGAGGGGGTGACAAAGATGAGCGGGATAAGTCCGATGTGTGTCGAGAGTTTCTTATAATCCTTGTGGTTGCGCTTGAACTGCTTATGCCGTCCTCGCTTCATGGCCGCGTAGATATTCTCCTGCTGTCCCTCGTCGCCCTCATAGTCGCCCTCGATGACGAAGAACTCCTGGTCGTGGTTGATCACCTGTGAGTCGATGTTGGTGAAGTTGCTGTGGCAGAACGAGAGGAAATAGACCGCGTCAAGGATATTGGTCTTGCCTTCACCGTTGTTGCCGATGAAGCAGTTCACCTTCGGCGAGAGCTCCAGCGCAGTGCTTTTTATATTCTTGTAATTGATGATTGATATCTTCTTTAGTCTCATAATCCTATGGGCTCTATTTGGGCTTTCCCTTGCCTTACATATGCAAAGATAAGAGTTTTGAAGCTAAAAAGCGAAAAAAGAGTCGCATAAATTTTAGTATTCGAGGGAAAATTGCTAATTTTGTACCGATGTATTGCGCCGTGTCTGCAAGAGACGCAGTCGCTGTGTATCAACAATCGTCAACGAAATAACAAAAAATCATTTCAAATAAATGGCAAACAACAACGGTCAGGCAACATTTGACGCTGCCTTTAAGTCACAAGAGTTTTTCGACAAGAACAAGAAGATTTTACTGGGTGCTATCATCGCAGTGTTAGTCATTGTCGCAGGATATTTCTGCTATAGCGCATTCATCGGCGGTCCTCGTGAGGAGAAAGCCAGTACTGCATTGGCCCGTGGCCAAGAGTACTTCAATGCCGAGCAGTTCGACAAGGCTCTCAACGGCGATGGCGCAGGCTACAGCGGCTTTGTGAAGATTGCCGATGACTATAGTTCTACTGATGCCGGCAACCTCGCTAAGCTCTATGCTGGACTGAGCTATGCTTATCTGGGCAAGTGGAACGATGCCGTCAAGTATCTTGAGGGCTATTCTCCCAAGGGCGACGCCATGGTCAGCCCCGCCGCTATCGAGGCTCTGGGCAACGCCTACGCTCATGTCGGACAGATCGACAAGGCTGTGAGCAAACTCCAGGAGGCTGCTGACAAGGCTGACGATAAAGCTGAGGACGGCACCAACAATAGTCTGTCTCCTATCTTCCGTCTGCAGGCCGGCGAGCTGCTGGAGTCTCAGGGCAAGAAGGCTGACGCGCTGAAAGTCTATCAGGACATCAAGAAGAAATATGTCAACTCTCAGCTTGTTCAGAGCAACGAGATCGACAAATACATCGAGAGAGCCAGCATCTAAGCGATGGCTCTTTCGCCACGTTAGGAGGATTTAGCTAAAATTATTATGGCTACAGCATTACATCATTTATCTGATTACGACACGACAAGCGTACCCGATGCCAGTAACATGTGCTTCGGTATCGTCGTCGCTGAGTGGAACAAAGATATCACGGGCGCACTGCTCGACGGTTGTGTGTCTACGCTTGAGAAGCATGGCGCACTGCCCGAGAATATCCATGTCAAGACTGTGCCCGGAAGCTTCGAGCTCGTCTATGGCGCACAGCAGCTGTGCAAGAACGACGGTTTCGACGCTATTATCATCCTGGGCAGTGTCATTCGTGGCGACACGCCGCACTTCGATTATATTTGTCAGGGCGTTACCTTTGGCATCTCTCGTCTCAATGCCACGCAGAACATTCCTGTGATCTTTGGACTGCTGACAACAGACGATCATCAGCAGGCCTTAGACCGCTGTGGCGGCAAGCTTGGCAACAAAGGCGACGAGTGCGCTATCGACGCCATCAAGATGGCAAAGTTCTAATGGTAGAATATCATCTTTATCAGCAGCTGTTATGATTCTCTACGATCTCTTGCAGGCTTATCGTTTCGACGAGATCATGGCCACCATTAATAATATGTATCCCGGCACATCAGGCTACCGCGACCAGCTCCACTTGGCCTACGACCTGTTGTTGAACATGCGCCCCGTGCCCTCCAAGAAGCCGATTCGCTTCAAGATCATCGACGGACCGGGCGATCTGAAGTATATGGGAGCAGAAGACCGCGACTTCAACACCACGTGGGAGGTATGCCTTGGCAAGAACCTCGTCAGAGAGAAAGGCGTGGACCTGACCGATGACGAACTTATCGCCAACTGTCTGGTCAACATCTGCTTCACGGCCCGCCACCCAAAGGCTTTCGACAAAGCCTTTGAGGAGCTGCATCAAGAGTGACATCCTTTATCTTTCTTCTTATAGTCAGGGTAGGAGAGATCCTATCCTGATTTATTTTTCTTCTATCCATCTCCTATTTACTAAATATTTACTAACTTTGCAACTATGAATACAGAAATGAATCTCAACGTTCTTTCCGAGAACGATCTTCTTTGGTTGAAAGAAAAGATACAGTCTTCCGATCATATTGTGATAACAGGCCACTCGCGTCCCGACGGCGATGCCATGGGCTCATGTCTTGCCTGGGCTACCTGCTTGCGCGAGGCTTTTGGCAAGGAGCCTACCGTCATCATGCCCAACGCTTATCCCGATTTTTTGCAGTGGCTGCCGGGCACGCATGCCATCATCCGCTACGACAAGCATCCCGAGAAAGTCACGCAGGCGCTCAACGAGGCTGACCTGCTTTTTTGCATTGACTTTAATGACAACAGCCGTGTCGACACCATGGCAGAGGTCCTTACCGCCTGCCAGGCACCGCGTGTACTCTTCGACCATCATCTCGGCCCACAGATGCAGGCCGACGTGAAGGTCAGCTCCGAAGTGTTCTGCTCGGCTTCGGAGGTTGTCTTCCGTGTCGCTTGGCAGTTAGGCGTCTTTGATAAGCTCAGCAAGATCTTCGCCATTTGCGACTATTGCGGCATGATGACCGACACAGGAGGCTTCACCTTCGCGTCCTCACGCCCGGAGATCTTTTACATCATCTGTCAGCTGCTCACGAAAGGCATTGACAAGGACAAGATCTATCGCAATGTGTTCAACAACTACAGCACATGGGCCATCCGCCTGCGCGGATATCTGATGTCGCAGAAGCTCAATGTCTTTGAGGACCTTCACGCGTCCTACTATACGCTGACACGTCAAAACATGCTCGACTTCCACTACAAGCGTGGTGATGCAGAGGGACTTGTCAACGAGCCACTGCGCATCAAGGGCATGAAGGTCAGTGTCTCGCTGCGTGAGGACGACCGCAGCGACAACAAGATCTGGGTGAGCCTGCGCTCTGTCGACGACTTCTCTGTGGAGGACATGGCGCGCCGCTTCTTCAATGGTGGCGGACACTTCAATGCCAGCGGCGGGCATCTCGACTGCTCAATTGAGGAGGCTGAGAAGATCGCACGCGAGGCCTTCGCGTATTATAGTGAGCAATTGAAAGGCTGATGACGGCATTTAATGTTTTTTATTCCTCTATATCAGTACTATCCAGCCTTTTTTTGCTACCTTTGCAATATTAATCAACAATAATAAACAGACAATGAGGAAACTGGGCTTTTTGTGCCTGATGCTGATAGGCTTCATGATGATCGCTTCCTGCAACAATGAGGAGACTTATGCTGACCAGAAGAAGCGCGAAAGATCGGCTATCAACAAGTATATCGCTGACTCGGCAGTGACCGTGATCTCAGAAGATGAGTTTCTCAAGGACACGACGACCGACGTAAAGAAAAACGAATGGGTACTCTTTGAGTCCTCCGGCGTTTATATGCAGATCGTGCACCGCGGTTCTGGCAAGCCTTTGGCTTATGGCGAGAGTGCCACCGTCCTGTGCCGATTCACTGAGCGCAACCTGCTGACTGACAGCATCCAGTTGAGCAATGTTCTTTTTCCGAGCGTTTCTCAGATGCCCGACAAGATTAGCGTGGACAACTATTCCGGCACCTTCCGTGGTTCGTTTGATACGGGCAGTCTGATGTACCGGGCCTATGGCAATGGTTCAACAACCGTTCCTCAGGGCTGGCTTGTTCCGCTGACGTTCATCAACTTAGGTCGCTACGTCAACGCTGATGACGAGATCGCACAGGTGCGGCTTATCGTGCCTCACGACAAGGGACAGGCCTATGCTACGGCCAGTGTCTATCCTTGCCTCTACGATATCACCTACCAGCGTGGTCGATAACTGGCAGTAATCAATTATAGATGATTATCAATATATGACTCTGATTAAATCTATTTCCGGCATTCGCGGTACGATTGGCGGCCGCACAGGAGATACGCTGAATCCCCTGGACATTGTGAAGTTCACTTCCGCTTACGCTACGTTCATCCGTCGCAGCGCAAAGTCTTCTGCCAACAAGATTGTCGTTGGGCGTGACGCCCGCATCTCCGGCTCGATGGTCCGCAGTGTTGTCTGCGGTACGCTGATGGGCATGGGTTATGATGTGCTTGACATTGGTTTGGCAACAACGCCGACCACCGAGCTCGCCGTGCGCATGAGTGGCGCCGACGGCGGCATCATCATTACAGCCAGCCATAATCCCCGTCACTGGAATGCGCTGAAGTTGCTCAACAACGAGGGCGAGTTCCTGACCAAGGCTGACGGCAATGCCGTACTGGACATTGCTGTCAAGGAGGACTTTGAATACGCAGATGTAGACCATCTCGGACACTATACCCACGACGACAGCTTTAACCAACGTCATATCGACAGCGTGCTGGCTCTCGACCTCGTGGACGTGGATGCTATCAAGAAGGCTCACTTCAAGGTGTGCGTCGACTCGATCAACTCTGTCGGCGGCATTATCCTGCCCCATCTGCTCGATGCACTCGGCGTGGAATATAAGTTCCTCAACGGCGAGGCTAACGGCGATTTCGCCCATAACCCGGAGCCCTTGGAGCGCAACCTCGGCGGCATCATGAGCGAGGTAGCCAATGGCGGTTATGACCTCGGCATCGTGGTGGACCCGGATGTAGACCGTTTGGCCTTCATCCAGGAGGACGGTAAGATGTATGGCGAGGAATACACATTGGTGACGGTGGCTGACTACATCCTCGACCATGTCAAAGGTTCTACCGTGAGCAACCTGAGTTCTACGCGCGCCCTGCGTGATGTCACGGAGCGTCATGGCTGCAAATACTACGCTGCAGCCGTCGGCGAGGTGAATGTCACTACGAAGATGAAGGAGGTAGGAGCCGTCATCGGTGGTGAGGGCAATGGCGGAGTCATCTATCCCGAGAGCCACTACGGTCGTGATGCCCTTGTGGGCATCGGTCTCTTCCTCAGCAGCATGGCACAGAAGAGTATGAAGGCCAGTCAGCTGCGTGCTACTTTCCCGAATTATTTCATGGCAAAGAATCGCGTGGACTTGCAGCCCGATACCGACATCGACGCTATATTAAATAAGGTGAAGGAACACTTCGCTTCTCAGCCCGACGTACAGGTGACTGACATCGACGGCGTGAAGCTCGACTTCCCCGACAAGTGGGTGCACCTGCGCAAGAGCAACACTGAGCCGATCATCCGCGTCTATAGTGAGGCGCATACTGCCGAAGAGGCTGACGCGCTCGGCAAGGAGCTCATGGCGTTTGTAAAGAAGTAGAAAAGGAGCCTCACCCCCAACCCCTCGCCGAGGGAGAGGGGAGTGATATGTTGGCTAAACAATTCATAAGCGGTGCCTATATGGATGAAAGTTAGGTATTAGAGGAAGAGTAGTATGGCTGAAAAGGGCTTTCATGAGAGTTCGCGACTAATAGCTATGCATAAAAGACGAAGAGGACAGACAGCATTTGCTGTCTGTCCTCTTCGTCTTTTTGTATGTATCTTCTTCTCTTTATTAAAGAGTCTACAACCTGTTACTTCGATAAGCAAAAGGTGTCTTTAGGGTTTCGCCAGAGTGATTAATCCCCTCTCCTTCGGAGAGGGGCTGGGGGTGAGGCTCATAGTCTGCAACCAGTTGCTTCGATAAGCAAAAGGTGTCTATAGGGTTTCGCCAGAGTCATTACTCCCCTTTCCTTCGGCGAGGGGTTGGGGGTGAGGCTGTAGATCCTCTCCCAGGTGCGTCGTCTGTTCACGCTTGATGCGCTCACGGATCATCTTTGGCTTGGAGGCGTAGACGATCGTGCGGATTGAGACGTTGTAGCTGAAATATTGCCATGCCCAACTGAGCATCACCATCAGCTTGTTGCGCACACCTAAGATGGAGCGAAGGTGTACGATGAGCCACAGCACCCATGCCATGAAGCCTTGCGTGCGTACCTTGCCCAGGTCGGCGACAGCCTTGTTTCGGCCGACAGTAGCCATTGAGCCAAGGTCGTTATAGTGGAAAGGCTTGAGGTCGGTGTTGTGGTGAGACAGTCTTTTGAGGTTTTCGGCGAGTTGGGTAGCCTGTTGGATAGCCACCTGTGCCAACTGTGGATGGCCTTTCGGATAGGCGGGATCTGCAGTCATCAGGCACTGGTCACCGATGGCAAAGATGTTGTCATAGCCACGTACACGGTTGCAGCCATCGACGAGAATGCGGAAGCCACGTCCAAGCTTGTCGCCTTCGATGCCCGTGATCGGTTGGGCACGGATACCGGAAACCCAAAGGAAGGTGCGCGTGGCGATCGATGTGCCGTCCTTGATGATGATATGATAGTCGCGGTAGTCCGTTACCATCTTGCCGAACTGTACGTCGACCCCCATGCCCCTTAAATATTTGAGTGCCTTCTCTGATGCTTCCTGCGACATACCTGCCAAGAGGCGGTCACCGGCCTCAAGCAGATAGATGTGCATGTGCGACGCGTCCATGTCGGGATAGTCGTAGGGGATGACATAGCGCTTCATTTCCGAGATGGCACCGGCAATCTCTACGCCCGTGGCACCGCCGCCTACGATGACGACGTTGAGCAGTTCCTGCCGCTCTTCCTCCGTGGCGCAGGTCAGTGCACGTTCGAGATTTGAGAGCAGTGCATTGCGCAGGCCCATGGCCTCAGACAGGGTACGCATGGGGATGGCCCATTCTTCCACGTTCTTGTTGCCAAAGAAGTTGGTCGTAGCTCCGGCTGCGAAGACGAGATAGTCGTAGTCGATCTTACCGATAGAAGTCTGCAGGATCTTCTTGTCGGGAAAGACCGCGCGGGCTTCAGCCATACGGAAATAGAATTTCTTGTGCTTGCGGAAGATCTGTCGGAAGGGGAAGGAGATGGAACTGGGAGCCAGTCCGGCCGAAGCCACTTGGTAGATCAACGGGGGAAACTGATGGTAGTTGTTTTTGTCGATGAGTACGACTTGCAGATTGCTGTCTTTGAGTTGGTTGGCAAGCCGCAGGCCTCCTAAGCCGCCGCCAACGATGACTACTCGCTTCTGACCGTTTCTATTGATATTGACACTCATATTTTGTACATATGTAGTTATTAAAAGAAAAAACGCTTCAAATACTTTTCCGGAGCCGCTTTAGCACCGTTATCTTGATTACTGTTACAAAGGTAATGTAAAATTCTGAATTCTGCAACTCCATCAGTACTCTTTTGCTCTCGCATAGCGATTTATATGATTTAAAGCAATGTCGCACTTTGATTTTTCCCGACAAAAGCTTGTCGTGGAGAGGTCACAATCTAGAGATGAAGAAATGGGATTTTTGAATTCGCAAAGTCATTTTTGCTTGAAAATAGCGAGAAAAAGGTACTTTGACAAGATGAAAAAGGTACTTTGACGAGAAATTCTCTAGAGAATTTCTCGTCATCTCGGTAGTTTTACACGGTCAAAGTACCGAGATGATTGGCAAAAATGCCCTTTTTTAATAAGTAAAATGGCAAAAATGAAGGCTTGGGGAAGTAGTTTTTGTGCGTTGTATAATACAAAGTTCTGAATATCAACATGTTAGTAAAATTATTCAAAAATGGGCTTCTTTTGGGCCAAGGATGTCCTTGCTTTTGATTTTTCGATTCTCAGAGGCCGAAAAATGTCAGTTTATTGAACAAACTTTCTTCTTTCTGTAATATGCAAAAACACCTTGACCGAGGATGTAAACCTTGTTCGGTCAGAGTGCTTTTATATAAATATGGAGGTGCTTGCACGCGATACAGTTTCTTTGATGCTGTCTTGGTGGTATTGCGACCAAGCAGTGAAGTTCTACTTCTTGGTGATGGCCTCCATGATGATCTTTGCCAGGAGCTTGGCACCTTCCCGTGTCGGATGGATGCCGTCGGACTGCATGATGCCATCGATGGTCATGCCTTCAGCAGGATGGAAGGCCGTGTGGAGATCGATATACTGCACTTTTTCCTTGCGCGCCACCTGCTTGACGATCGGCGCAATATGGTTGGCGATGATGCTGTCGTTGATGTCCCATGAGGGTTTGACGGCTGGAATGGGTGAGCACAGCCAGATCTTTGGATGTGAGGGCAGCGCCTTGAGCGTGTCGGTCATCGCCATCAAATCGTGCTTGAACTCAGCATTGTGTACCCAGTTGTGGGGCTTGGTGTCGTTCGTACCGAGTTTCACGATGACGATATCCGGGCGGAAGGCCTGCGCATCTTGCCATGCCTCTTCACGCACATAGGGCAGATCGCCCTTGCTGAGCAGTGTGCGGGCAGACACACCGAAGTTCTTGACGAGATAGCCCTTGCCGAGCATTCTTTGCAGTTGTGCCGGATAGCCCTGCTCATCGCTCATGCCGATGCCAAAGCCGTCGGTGATGCTGTTGCCGATACATGCCACTCGGATGGCGTGAGGCTGTGGACTGGGCAAAGCCTTCAGCCATGCTGTGAGGTCGTCCATCATCTGTGGATGGGAGGGGAAGGAGGTTCTGATGCCAAAGCCGTGACCACCATGAGGATAGATCAACAGCGAGCAGTTGTTGCCGCAACTCCTCATGCTACTGTAGTAAGCCACGCCGTTCTGTACGGGCGGCACCACCTCATCGTCGTTGGCCAGCAGGATGATGGCCGGTGGCGTGAGGTGAGCGCGCACCTGCGTCTCGTTGCTCCACTGCTTGACGGTCTCTTTGTTGTTTCTGTCAGAGCCGAGGAAGTTGTCGCGTGAACCTTTGTGTGTGCCTTTGCTCATGGTGATGACGGGGTAGAACAGAATGCTGAAGTTGGGCCGCACGGCCCAGGGCGCATGTGTACTCACCGACGAGGCCAGATGTCCGCCGGCCGAGAACCCCATGATGCCGATGTCGTCGGAGTTGATCTGCCACACGTCGGCCGAGTCGCGCAGCGTCTTCATGGCCTGGTAAGCGTCGGAGAGGGGAATGTTGTGGTCGCCTCTTGGCATACGGTATTTCAGCACGGCATAGGCAATGCCCTGATTGTTGAAGTACGGAGCCCAGTCGTGCCCCTCGTGTTGCATGGCGAGATGGGCATAACCACCACCCGGACAGTCGAGGACGGCACGTCCTGTAGGATGCTCTGGAAGATAGACGGTGAGCGTGGAGAGCCCGTCTTGGCTGTTACGGAGTTCGAAGTGACGGGCTGACTGAGCGGCTGCCGTCATCACAGCGATCGCTGTGAACAGCAACGCCGCGATGCGCAGATGAATTTGTTTTTTCATGGTGTATGCTTAGTTATTAAGTATTCTCAATGCGGATCAGTGTTTCTTGTTCCACTGTGCGGCTTCCTGCTCGATGAGTCCGTCGATCGGAGCCTGGATGATCTTGCCGATCTTCATGCCTTCCTCCTTCATCACCTCTTCGAGTGGCTGTCGATAGATGAGTGCGATGCTGCCGTTGAAGCCGATGGGCAACTGGTTCCAACCATCGTATTGCTTGACGTTGCGACAGAGGAAACGGTGGAAGCCCTCCTTGACGAGCGCGTAGATGGCGGGCTCTGCAATATTCTCCTGCAAGAACGGGACGAAGGAAGCCAGGAACGTATTGGGCTTCGGCTGGCGATAGACACGGTCGATGATGTCGGCGGCCGTGAGGTGGTATTTGTCGTTGAAGCGCTGGATGATCGTCTGTGGCAACTGGTTTTTCAGGATGTCTGCGACGAGTGTCTTGCCCAAGACAGCACCGCTGCCCTCGTCACCGAGGATGAATCCGAGCGCTGGCACGTTCTTCACGATTTTCTCACCGTCGTAGGCGCAGGAATTGCTACCCGTCCCTAAGATACATGCGATGCCGGGCTGGTCACCGCAGAGCGCTCTTGCCGCGCCAAGCATGTCGCTGGCCACCTCGCAGACGCCGGTGACATGGAGATGACGGCGCAGAGCACGCTCCACCACGGGAATCTTTTCCGGTGTGCAGCCCGCACCATAGAAGTGGAGGCTGTTGAGGGTGCAGCTGCCGTGATCCTGCTTTGAAGCTGTCGCTTCGTTGCTGCAAGCCGATTGCAACTGGGGTAGGAGAGCGGTCTCTACTTCGTTGGCGATCTCGTCCTCGCTCATTTGGAAGGGATTCAATCCTTTCGTGCGGATACGTGCGGCAACGGTCCCGTCGGCCGTTAAAGACCAATCAGTCTTTGTAGAACCGCTGTCAGCAAGCAAAGTATAAGTCATATTGCGTATTGTTGTTAGTTTTCCATAATGCAAAGATACAGATTATTTTTGCAATGACAAAGTACTCTCGCTATATTATTCCGGCGGCTCCTTCTCTTTTGGTTAGGGAAAATGATGAACATGAATAAAGGAGAAAGATGTGGGGTGGGAGGCTTCGTAGGGTTGTGACGAGGCCTGAAAAGGGCACAAAAAAGCGATGACCTTCGCAGGCAACCGCTCTTAATCTTCAATAGGTATTAGTTCCTTCAAGGTAAAAAGATTGTTTTCAGGATAACACTGCAAAGATAATCATATTTTTTAGAACGGCAAACTTTTTATCCGTTTTTTTTAAAGAAAACTTATTCCTCTGTTAATTTTTTGGTTCTCGAAGCTTACTTGATACGTGGGGATAGCTTTCTTGCTTATAAATATAAGGTGTTCTGTACTTTCTTGGCACTGGTCGGGGCATAACAAAACAAGCCACACGATCCACCCCCCCCTCCCCCTTGCCGTAAGGCTTTTTAGGGATGAGACTATTGATCGTGTGGCTTGTAGCTTGCTCGAAAAAACGATCCGCTACATGGCGAAGACATTGAAGCCTCCGTCCACGACGGCTACGGTGCCGGTGACGAAAGCGGCGGCATCACTCATCAGATAGTGGATCGTACCGCAGAGTTCTTCGGGTTTACCCATGCGGCCGAATGGCGTCTGACGGATCACGTCGTTGCCACGCTGCGTATAGCTGCCGTCAGGATTGGTGAGCAGTGCGCGGTTTTGTTCCGTGATGAAGAATCCCGGAGCGATCGCGTTGACGCGGATGCCCTCGCCAAACTTCTTGGCGGTCTCGGTGGCCATGTAAGCGGTGAAGTTGGAGATGCCGGCCTTGGCGGCCGCATAACCGCAGACACGTGTCATCGGACGGAAGGCTGCCATGCTGCTGAAGTTGATGATCGAACCCTTCCCCTGCTTGACCATCGGCTTGAGAAACACTTGAGTAGGGATCACCGTACCCGTGAGGTTGAGGTTGAGCACCTTTTGGAACTGTTCGGGATCGAGGTCGAAGAAGTTCTGATCCGGTGCGATGGTGGCTCCTTTCATGTTGCCACCGGCGGCGTTGAGCAGTGCGTCTACGTGTCCGAAGTCCTTGAGGATGTCCTCACAGTTCTGCTTCATCAGCCCGGCGTTCATCACGTCGGTCTTATAGAATTTGGCGATGCCGCCTTTGTCAGTGATTTCTTTCATGATCTCGTTGCCTACCTCTTCCTTACGTCCGAGGATAGCGATCTTGGCTCCTTGCTCTGCGAGGTACTTGCCGATGCAGCGGCCAAGGACACCCGTGCCGCCAGTGATGACGACAACATAGTCTTTAATGTTAAATAGTTCGTTCATGGTTTAATCAAAAAATCCTGGTTGTTTGTATTTGATACCTAATTCTTTATCCACTGCGGCGAGGATGCCTTGCACCTGCCCCATGGCAAACATACGGCCAAGGAAGCTGTATCCGGCGTTGTATCCGCGCTTCTCGTCGCCGAGCATCGTCATGCCGTGGTCCACACGCATGGGCAGCACCTGTGCATTGGGCGAAGAGAGCAGGGCCTTACCCGCCTTGCGCTCCTGTTCTTCCTGCTCGAAGATATGAGCCAGCGCCACGAGATCAGCACGACCGCCCAGATGGCTGGCCTCAGTGAAGTCGCCGTTGGGGAAGACGTGGCAGCTGCGCAGATGCACGAAACTCGTGCGACTGGCAAAGCGACGGGCCATCTCCGGCAGATTGTTTTGGGCTCCCGCGGAGAGCGAGCCGGCGCAGAAGGTCAGTCCGTTGTGCTTGTTGGGGACAGTGTTGAGCAGCCATTCGATGTCGTCGGCGCACGTGATGATACGAGGCAAGCCGAGAATTTGGAAAGGAGGATCGTCGGGATGAACGCACATATACATATCGCACTCCTCGCAGACCGGCATGATCGCGTCGAGGAAATACTTCATGTTGGCGCGCAGTTGCTCGCGGTCGATGCCCTCATATTTCTTCAGCAACTCACGGAAGAGGCCGAGCGGATGCTCATCGCCTTCCTTGAAGTTACCGGAGACGAAGCCTTGTGTCTTGATGACAATGTTTTCCACGAGCGCATGGTCTTTCTCCGGCGTCATCAGTTTGCGCAGTTCCGACACCTCTTTTAATATGTCTCTGCCGTTGGGCTTGCCGTCGGGGCCGAGCGCCTGGAAGTTTCTCCAGTCCTCTTCAGCGCCCTCACGCTTCAAGAGGTCAATGTCGAAATACGCGAATTCGGGAATGCTGAAATAGAGATTGCTCGATCCGTTGGGGTTGAGATGAAGCAGATCGGTGCGTGCCCAGTCGAGTACGGGCATGAAGTTATAGCAGATGGTATGGATGCCCTCGGCGGCTAAGTGGCGCAGACTCTCGCAATAGATACTGATCTGCTCGTCGCGGTCAGCCCCACCATATTTAATTGTCTCGGTGACGGGGAGAGACTCGACAACGCTCCATCTCATGCCGTATGACTCGATGTAAGTCTTCAGGTCGTGGATCTGCTGTTGCATCCATACTTGTCCGAGCGGCACGTCATGCAGTGCCGTGACAATGCCCTGTACGCCAATCTGTCGAAGCATGTCGAGCGTAATCAGGTCTTTACGGCCAAACCATCTCCATGTTCTTTCCATTTTTGATTAGTTTTTAGTTAATGATGTTGTTTTTGGATCTATCATGATCGGCGCGACAGTGGAGCGTCCCTCATGTGATGACCTTGTATACGTGCAAAGATATATAAAATACTTCAAACACCAAAAGAAGTAACGGAATATTTCTCTCTTCTTCATAGTTGCTCCTTGAAGTGTCTTTATCATATTTGTTGAAAGAAAATTGTTCTCAAAAATAAAGTAAGAGTTGATAATTGTTATCTGCTGCTTTCGTATTAACCATTGATACTAAAGATATTCTGCTTTGAAAGCAGATCTATTTTTTAAAAATAACAAAAAACACTGATAGCGCTTGAAAAAAGAAGCAAGAAAGTTTGCTTATTAAAATGATTTTATTAATTTTGCAAAGTAAGAAAGCATTTACCAATACATCAACAATATTATGACAAAGTACAACATCACAGAAAAGAAAGAAAAGGAAGCTGCCTATCGCTCGCTTGTCAGTCCCAAGCTCATGGATGAACTGGAGGAGAAAATCAACAACATCATCATCATCCAAAAGAAGTATAAGGACAAGGAATATTCTGCCAAGCAGCTTGCCGAAGACCTTGGTACCAACACCCGCTACATCTCAGCTGTCGTGAATGTGCGTTTTCACATGAACTATACCTCCTATGTCAATCAATACCGCATTCAGGAAGCAATGTCGCTCTTGGTCGACCGTCGCTATCAGGATTTGAACATGGAGGACATCTCTGATATGGTTGGCTTCTCCAACCGTCAGTCGTTCTATGCCTCATTCTTCAAGGTTAATGGTATCACGCCACGGGAATACAAGATCAAACACCTGGCTACCCATCCCTCATTACTCGACCGCCCCAAGAAGCGTGGACGTAAACCGGGATCAAAAAACAAAGTGAAATCAGAGTAAACATGATCGCGTAAAGGAGGAGTAAACGTCTGCATAACCAATTACAATCACCGCCATAGAAAATCATTCATGCGCTGGGTGGTTTGCCTATTGGTATCGTTTTTTAGTACCATAGTGATGGAAAACAACACATTCGCCTTTGCCGGTGAGCGTTTCGCTGACCTCCAGATGCTGAGATACCGCCTGAATGGCTTCGAGCAGTTGTCTCTGCGGCAAAAGAAATATATCTATTATCTGTCCAAAGCCACACTGACCGGAAGGGATATCACCACTGATCAGTTTGGTGAATACAACTTGCCGATACGTAAGTTGCTGGAGAACTTGTACGTGCATTTCCCGGACGATCGCCAAAGCAAGGAATTCCTTGCGATGACTGTATATCTGAAACGTGTGTGGTTCTCCAATGGTATCTATCATCACTATGGCTGCGAGAAGTTCCAGCCTGACTTTTCGGAGTCGTGGCTGCGCCAGGCTGTCGACGACACACCCTTTGAAGTGCTGCCCGGCAATTACCGTTCCAAGCAGGAGATGATGGACGTGCTCTGTCCCGTCATCTTCGATCCTGACGTGCTGCCAAAACGCGTCAACCAAGCTGACGGCGAGGATCTTGTGAAGACATCGGCCTGCAACTATTATGAGGGCGTGACGCAACAGGAGGCCGAGCAATATTACGGGCAGCTGCGACAGCAGGCCGGTGGCAACGAGCAACCTTCGTTCGGACTGAATTCCAAACTGGTCAAGAAGGGCGGACAGCTCGTAGAAGAGCGCTACACCGCTGATGGACTGTATGGAGAGCCCATCCGCAAGATCGTCTACTGGTTGGACAAGGCACGTGAGATGGCGGAGAACGACCAGCAGCGGCGCGTCATCACGCTGTTGACAGACTACTATCGCACGGGCGACCTCAAACTGTTTGACGAGTATTCCATCGAGTGGCTTCGTGAGAACGAAGGCAATGTTGACTTTATCAATGGATTTATCGAGGTGTATGGTGACCCTCTCGGGCTGAAAGGATCGTGGGAGGGTATCGTGGAATATAAAGATGAGGTGGCCACCGAAAGAACACGCAAGATAGCCGACAACGCACAGTGGTTTGAGGATCACTCGCCCGTGGATCCGCGTTTCCGCAAGGCTAAGGTCAAGGGCGTCTCGGCGAAAGTGATCTGCGCCGCAATGCTCGGCGGTGACGAATATCCGTCGTCGGCGATCGGCATCAACCTGCCCAATGCCGACTGGATACGTGCGAGATACGGTTCGAAAAGCGTGACGATCGGCAACCTCACGGAGGCTTACAACCAAGCCGCCAAAGGTTCGGGGATGAACGAGGAGTTTGTCATCGACGAGCCGACACGAGAGTTGATCCGCAAATATGGAGACCTCTGTGATGATCTCCATACCGATCTGCATGAGTGCTTGGGTCACGGTAGCGGTCAGCTCCTGCCCGGCACGTCGCCCGACGCGCTGAAAGCCTATGGCAGTACGATTGAGGAGGCACGCGCCGACCTCTTCGGACTCTATTATCTGGCCGATGATAAGCTCGTGGAACTCGGACTGACACCCGACAAGGAGGCCTACAAAAGTCAGTACTATCACTATGTGATGAATGGCCTGATGACGCAGTTGGTGCGCATCAATCCCGGACATGTCATCGAGGAAGCGCACATGCGCAACCGTGCGCTTATTGCCCGATGGTGCTATGCTCATGGCAATGGCGTCGTGGAAATGGTGAAACGCGATGGCAAGACCTATGTGCGTATCAACGACTATCAACGCCTGCGTCAGCTCTTCGCTGAGCTCTTGGCTGAGATTCAGCGCGTGAAGAGCGTAGGAGACTATGAGACTGCCCGGCAACTCGTGGAGGAATATGGCATCAAGATCGACGCGGACCTGCATCGTGAAGTGCTGGAACGCTATCGCCAACTTCACATTGCGCCTTATAAGGGCTTCCTGAATCCCCAGATGATCGCCGTGACCGACAACCAAGGGGAGATCACGGACATCCGTCTTGACTACTCCGAGAGCTATGAGGAGCAGATGCTTCGCTACTCCAAGGAGTATGCTACGCTATAACGGCACAAATGACAACGTAATGACAACAGAAGAAGTACAACAGAAGATCAAGGAACTCAAGCGCAGCTTCCGCTTGGTGATGAACGGCCCCGCATCGCAATCGATGCGTGAGAAAGGTCTCGACTATCGGCTCAACTGGGGCGTCCCCGTCATCCAGCTCAAGCAGATGGCCAAGGAACTCGGCAAGGATTATGATCTCGCCATCGCCTTGTGGAAGGAAGACATCCGTGAATGCAAGATCCTGGCGACCCTCGTCATACCGGTGGAACAGATGCCTCAGGAGGTGGCGGAGATTTGGATGGAGCAGACCCACACGCAGGAAATGGCCGAGATGCAGGCGCTCAATGTCTATCAGCATGTAAGCTATGCCCCGGTGATCGCCTACCAGTGGATCGCGCGTCCCGAAGACGTCTACCAGATCTGCGGTTACGACATCCTCGGTCGACTGTTTATGAATGGGCAGGAACCCAATGAGCGCGGTATCAACGAGTTTCTTGACCAGGCTGCGACAGCCTTGCAGGCACCGTCACTCGGCGTACGCCACGCTGCCCTCAACGCTGTGTTGCGCTTTGCCGACCTGGGCGTTGTCTATGAGCGGATGGCACACAATGCATTGAAAAAGATTGGTATCGACATATAAGAACTGTTTGTTGAGGTTTCTGAACCTCTGTGATTGTACGCAAGGATAATTTTTTTAACACATAAATACAAACCAACATTAAGATCAGAGAGATGAGCAAAATGAGTTTTCTTGTAGCTGGCGCAGCATGTCTGCTGGCTACCAGTTGTGGTACTGTGGGCGCAGGCAGTGCGTCGTCCAGTGCGGGTGATGATGTGCTCAACGGTGTCATCGGTGTGTTGAACAATGCCAACACCATTGGCGACGTGATCAGCAGCGTCATCGGTTCCAACAAATTGACAAAATCGCAGCTCTACGGCACTTGGAAATACAATGGTCCGGGTTGTGCCTTCACGTCTAACAGTGCTTTGGCAAAGGCCGGTGGTGAGGTCGTTGCCTCGCAGATCAAGGCCAAGCTCAAGGAAGACTACAACAAAGTAGGTTTCACGTCCAGAAATACACAGATCACTTTCAATAAGGATAATACCTTCACGGCTTATGTCGACGGCAAGAAGTTTAGTGGTAACTACACTTACGATGAGTCGACCAATGCTTTGAAACTGACAGGACTGCTGCTCTCGCTCAACGGCTATGCTACCCGCAACAGCCAAGGAGTGGCGATCCTCTTTGAGTCCAAAAAACTCTTGACACTTATTCAGACCATGGCGACTATGAGTGGCAACGCTACGCTGAGCTCTATCGGTGAGATCAGTAAGAACTACAACGGCGTCAGATTGGGATTTGATATGGCCAAGTAATTGGATCCAATCACGATAGATGATGGTGGAAGAGGTGGTTTGCTGTCACTTCGTCCACCATTTTTTCGTTTCTGTGGTTTTGTCGGCTTGTCAGTCTTCTTTGTGTGCCTTATCCCTCTGTTTTCCTAAACTCGAGATTTCTGTTTCCCTTAGCTTGAGATTTCATTTTTCCTTAGCTTGAGTTTCCGTCTTTCAAGGCTGGAGCCTTCAGACTTCTTTTGCTTAGATCCCATAAATATCTTGAGCTTTGAAAAAGTTTCTTAAATAACACGTACTATATTTCCAATTTAATATTATTTATTACCCTTGATGCTTTGCTCTTGAGAGAAAATTGTACTTTTGCCATAAAAATGAACAGCATTAAAGCTTTATAATATGGCAGAATCAGTAGACATTAGAGAATTGAACATCAAAATTGAGCAGAATAGTGCCTTCGTTACAAACTTGGTGACAGGAATGAATCAGGTCATCGTCGGTCAGAAGCATTTGATCGATGCGCTGCTCATTTCGTTGCTCAGCGACGGCCACATCCTGCTGGAGGGCGTACCTGGTTTGGCAAAGACACTCGCCATCAAGACACTCTCACAGCTTGTGGATGCAGACTTCAGCCGTATACAGTTCACACCCGATTTGCTTCCTGCCGACGTGGTAGGTACGATGATCTATTCCCAAAAGGACGAGAACTTTCAGGTCAAGAAAGGCCCTGTCTTTGCCAACTTCGTGCTGGCTGATGAGATCAACCGTGCTCCGGCTAAGGTGCAGAGTGCTTTGCTTGAGGCCATGCAGGAGCATCAGGTGACCATCGGCGAGAAGACTTTCGCACTGCCCGATCCGTTCCTCGTCATGGCAACGCAGAACCCTATCGAGCAGGAAGGTACCTATCAGTTGCCGGAGGCTCAGGTCGACCGTTTCATGCTCAAGGTGATCATCGACTATCCGACGCTGGATGAGGAGAAAGCCATCATCCGCGAAAACCTGCAAGGAAAGATGCCAGAGGCGCATCCCGTGACGACAGCGGAGGAGATCATCCGTGCCCGCGAGGTGGTGAACATGGTTTATATCGACGAGAAGATCGAGCAGTATATCGCAGACATCGTCTTCGCGACCCGCTATCCCGAGCGCTATGGCATGCCCGAATTAAAAGACTTGATCACCTTCGGCGGTAGTCCGCGTGCCAGTATCAACCTCGCCAAGGCTGCCCGCGCCTATGCCTTTATCAAGCATCGCGGCTATGTGGTGCCGGAAGATGTGCGCGCTGTGGCTCACGATGTGCTGCGCCACCGCATCGGACTCAGCTACGAGGCTGAGGCTGCCAATGTTTCCAGCGAGGAGATCGTCAGCAAGATCGTCAACAAGATTGAGGTACCTTGATCAAAAAGCAAAAAGAAGGAGTCATCGTGGACACTAACGAGATACTACATCAAGTCAGAAAGATTGAAATCAAAGCCCGGGGATTGAGTCAGAACATCTTCGCGGGACAGTACCACTCTGCCTTTAAGGGAAAGGGTATGGCTTTCTCCGAGGTGCGTGAATATCAGTTCGGTGATGATGTCCGGGATATTGACTGGAATGTCACGGCCCGCTTCCACCATCCTTATGTCAAGGTCTTTGAAGAGGAGCGCGAGCTCACGGTGATGCTGCTCATCGATGTCTCGGGATCGTTGGACTTCGGTACGACACAGCAGATGAAGCGTCAGCTGGCCACAGAGATCGCTGCTACGATCGCCTTTTCAGCCATTGAGAACAACGATAAGATTGGCGTCATCTTCTTCTCCGACCGTATTGAGAAGTATATCCCGCCAAAGAATGGACGTAAGCATATCCTTTACATCATCCGCGAGATGCTCGACTTCCATCCGAAAAGCACACGCACGGACATCGGTATGGCCATGGCTTATCTCACCCGCGTGATGAAACGTCACTGCACTTCCTTCATCATCAGCGATTTCTACGACCGCAAGGACTTCACCAAAGAGATGGAGATTGCCAACCGCAAACACGATGTGGTGGCCATACAAGTCTATGATCCGCGTGCCAAACAGCTGCCCGACGTGGGACTGCTCAAGGTGATGGACGCCGAAACCGGCCACGAGATGTATATCGACACATCGAGCAAGAAACTCCGGCAGGCTCATACGAGATACTGGATGGAACGTGAGGACACGCTCAATACGGTGTTTGCCAAGAGTCGCATCGACTGGACGGCGATTGCCACGAACGAAGATTTCACGAAGGCATTGATGTTGCTGTTCAAGCGTAGGGCTTAGATTCTGTTGTGCTGAGGAAGAGATCAAAAAGTATTAAGAGATAGATCAAGTAGTATTGGCGGAAAGATCAAATAGTATTGATGGAAAGATCAAAGGTATTTCAGAAAAGATTAGAAGAGTAGAGAATAGAGGTTATGACCAAAAAGATATGGCAATATGTTTTGACGTGTATGATGCTGCTGTTGTCACTCAACGCTTCATCACAGGTCACCGTTGAGCAAAATGTGGACTCGGTGGGGATTCTCATCGGTGAACAGGCTCATTTGCAGCTTACCGTCACGATGCCCGCTGGTTCTACCATTCAGTGGCCGGCGTTGAAGGAACGCCAGTTGGTGGTTCCGGGCGTGGAAGTTGTGAAGGTCACTGACGCTGATACCTTGTCCACGAGTGGCAAGGAACTGAAGGTCAGAAAAGTCTACACGGTCACCTCGTTTGACGAGCATCTCTATTCCATTCCTCCCTTACCTGTCAAAATCAACGGCAAGACTTATCAGGGTGGCGTTGCTGCGCTGAAGGTAATTACGATGAATGTTGATACACTTCATCCCAATCAGTTCTTCCCCCCAAAGGATGTTCAGGACAATCCCTTCTCTTGGGCTGAGTGGAGTCCTTATTTCTGGTTGTCACTGCTGACGTTGCTGTTTGTGCTCGTGATGGGGTATCTCTTCATCCGTCTGCGTAGCAACAAACCGGTGATCACGCGTATTCGTATCGTGAAACATGTGCCTGCTCATCAGCGCGCCCTCAATGCCATCAGTAAGATCAAGGAGGAGCATCTCACCACCAGCGAGGATCAGAAGACCTATTACACACAGCTCACCGACACGCTGAGGAAATATATCCAGGAGCGCTTTGGCTTCAATGCCTTGGAGATGACGTCCAGCGAGATCATCGAAAAGCTCAATGATTCCGGTGACAAGAAGATGATTGACGAGCTGCGCGAGCTGTTCACGACAGCAGACCTCGTGAAGTTTGCCAAATACTCGACGCTCATCAACGAGAACGACCTCAACTTGGTGAACGCCATCAACTTCATTGACGAGACCAAACAAGAGAACCAGCCCACCGAGGAACGTATCGTGCCACAGCTGTCTGAGGGCGACAAGCGTACACGGCAGAATCGCATCACCATCAAGTCGCTGCTCTGGGCGTTGGGAATTATCGCCGCGGCTTGTTTGGTGTATGTTTGTTATCATGTTTGGCTGCTGCTTGGATGAGAGAAACATTAAAGATTGACGATCATGGAATTTGCTGATAAACAATATTTCTTGCTGCTGTTGCTGCTCATCCCTTATATCCTGTGGTATTTCCTTTACCGCAAGAGAGATGAGCCGACACTGCGTATGGGTGACACCTACACCTATCAGAATGCGCCAAAGAGCTGGCGAGTGCGCCTCGTCAACGCCCCGATGCTCCTGCGTTGTGTGGTGTTTGCGCTCATCGTCTTCATCTTGGCTCGCCCTCAGACCCATAATTCTTGGGGACACAAGCAGGTTGAGGGCATCGACATCATGCTGGCCATGGATGTGTCTACTTCCATGCTGGCAGAGGACTTGAAGCCAAACCGCATTGAGGCTGCCAAGGATGTGGCCGCAGAGTTCATCTCCGGCAGACCCAATGATAATATCGGTCTGACGATCTTCGCGGGCGAGGCGTTTACGCAATGCCCGATGACCACCGACCATACGTCGTTACTGAATCTGCTGCAAAACGTGCGCACAGACATCGCTGCCCGTGGACTCATCCAGGACGGGACGGCTTTGGGTATGGGTCTGGCCAATGCTGTGTCACGACTGAAAGACTCTAAAGCCAAGAGCAAAGTGGTGATCTTGTTGACCGATGGTAGTAACAACATGGGTGACATCTCGCCGCTGACAGCTGCCCAGATCGCCAAGTCGTTGGGCATCAGAGTCTATACAATCGGTGTCGGAACCAACAAAGTGGCACCCTATCCTGTGCAGGTGGCCGGTACTGTACAGTATGTCAACATGCCGGTGGAGATTGATACGAAAACGCTGGGCGATATTTCGGCAATCACAGACGGCAATTTCTATCGTGCCACCAACAACCGGCAGCTGAAGCAGATTTATCACGACATCGATCAACTGGAAAAGACGAAGATGAACGTCAAGAAGTATTCGCGCTACTACGAGGCTTACCAGCCCTTCGCCATCGCTGCGGTCTTCTTCCTCCTGTTGGAGATTCTGCTGCGCAACACGGTTTTGCGTCGACTGCCTTAAAGGTTAGCGCGCTGATGCCCCTATTATATATAATAAGGTGTAGCGAACCGATGTTTGCTGTGTAGGGAACTGAAAAGAAGAGAATCCTAAGGCTTAGGCCGAAGGAAAAAAGATAAACGAAAAGACAATGAGATTTGAAGATCCGACATACTTATGGCTACTCTGCCTGCTGCCTCTGCTGTTTCTGCTGAGGGTGGCAAGCCATTTCAAGCAGAAAAAACGGCTTCGCCAGTTAGGTGATCCTCTGCTGTTGAAGCAGCTCATGCCAGACGTTTCAAAGGTAAGGCGTACGGTGAAGTTCTGGTTGGTGATGGGTGCGCTGGCCATGCTCATCCTTGTTTTGGCGCGTCCGCAAATGGGAACGCATGTGTCACATGACAATCGTCAGGGCATCGAAGCCATCATCTGTATGGATATCTCCAATTCCATGCTCGCCGAGGATGTCGTGCCGAGCCGACTGGAAAAGAGCAAGATGCTCGTCGAAAACATGATCGACCACTTCACCAACGATAAAGTAGGACTTGTGGTCTTTGCCGGTGATGCTTTCGTACAGCTGCCAATTACCGCCGACTATGTCTCTGCCAAGATGTTCCTGCAGGACATCAATCCTTCGCTCATTGCCACGCAAGGCACAGATATCGGTCATGCCATACAGTTGGCGATGCACAGTTTCACGCAGGCCGACCATATCGGACGCGCCATCATCGTCATCACCGATGGTGAAGACCACGAAGGTGGTGCTGAAGAAGCTGCTGCCGCAGCCAAGAAGAAAGGTATCAACGTCTTTATCCTTGGCGTTGGCGATCCTCACGGCGCACCGATTCCTACCGGTGACGGCTACATGAAGGATGCGTCAGGACAGACAGTGATGAGTGCGCTCAACGAGCAGATGTGCCGCAAGATAGCGCAGGCGGGCAGTGGCATGTACATTCATGTCAACAATACGGCTGACGCTCAGAACGAGTTGAACAATGATTTGGTCAAGCTGCAGCAAGGTACTACCGATGCTGTGGTTTATAGCGATTACAACGAGCAGTTCCAGGCTTTTGCCATCATTGCTCTGATCCTTCTCGTCTTGGATGCTTGTCTGATGGAGACCAGGAATCCATTGCTGAAGAGGGTAACGATCTTTAAGAATAAAGGGAAGAAATAATGGACATACGTAAGTATATTCTTTTGACCCTGCTGGTCTTTGCGGGTGTCACGCAGATGCAGGCGCAGGCTGACCGACAGTTCATCCGGAACGGCAACAAGCTCTACCGGCAGCAGAACTATGCCAAGGCTGAGACGGAATACCGCAAGGCCCTCAGCAAGAATGCACGCAACACGCAGGCAATGTATAATCTCGGTTGTGCGCTGATGATGCAGCAGAAAGATTCCGCCGCCATCGTACAACTGCAAAACGCCGGGCGCAGTGAGCAGTCACCGCGTCGCAAGGCGATGGCTTATCACAATATCGGTGTGATCTGCCAGGGACATCAGATGTATGGAGAGGCTATCGAAGCCTACAAGGAGAGTCTGCGCAATAATCCGAGCGACAACGAGACCCGCTATAACCTTGCACTCTGCCAACGGTTGCAGAAGAAGCAAAAACAAAACGGAGGCAAGAACAATCAGAAGGACAAAAACAAGAAAGACAATAAGAATCAACAGAATAAGCAGAAGAACAATAATCAGAACAAACAAGATCAGAATAATCAGCAAAAACAGCAACCCAAAGATCAGATGAGCAAAGACAATGCTCAGCAGTTGCTCAACTACGCCATCCAACAGGAGAAGGCTACGCAAGAGCGTTTGAAGCGCAACGAACAGCAGCCGCAACGTAGAAGATTGCAACAAAACTGGTAATAAAGTGTACTTGAAATCTGATATAGTGTACTTGATATGATGACGCGTCGAATAATTCACATATTTGTTTTCACCTTGATGCTGGCTGCCGTGGCGCTGGCATCGCAGGCTCAGATTGTCGTGTCTGTCCCCTCGCATGTGGAGGCGGGAGAGAACTTTCGGCTGTCCTATACCATCAACACGCAAGATGTTGATGAGTTCCGTGCCGGTAGCATTCCCGGCGGACTGGAGCTGATTGCCGGCCCTTACACCTCGCAGCAGTCGAGCTACCGTATGGTCAATGGCCACACGAGCAGTTCGTCTTCCATCACCTTCACCTATACGCTCTATGCCGCCAAGGACGGATCGTTCACGATTCCGCCAGCTCATGCGCGCATCAATGGGCGTATGGTAGCCTCACGGGCCGCTAAGGTGGTAGTCAACGGCCGGGCTCGCAACAGTGGCGGCGCACCGAAGATGCATGGTGAAGACGAAAGTCGTGAGCCGAGCATGGCTTCGGCAGACAGCAAAATCACGGCCAATGACCTGTTTATCAAGGTGACAGCCAACAAGCGACGGGTACATGAGCAGGAGCCGATCCTGCTTACATACAAGGTCTACTCCCTTGTGGACTTGACACAGCTCGAGGGTAAGATGCCCGACCTTACCGGTTTCCACTCTCAGGAGGTGCCGCTGCCTCAGCAAAAGAGCTTCCATCTCGAACGCGTCAATGGTAAGACCTACCGTGCTGTGACCTGGAGTCAGTATGTCATGTATCCGCAGATGACGGGCAATCTTCAGATTCCGAGCATCACGTTCAAGGGCATTGTGGTACAGCAAAACCGCTCCGTCGATCCCTTTGAGGCTTTCCTCAATGGTGGATCAGGCTATGTTGAGGTTCACCGCAACATTGTGGCGCCGGGACTGACCGTACAGGTGGATCCATTACCAACCAAGCCAACAGGCTTCTCCGGTGGTGTGGGTAAGTTCAACATCTCTGCTCAGCTTACCAAGAAGGAAGTGAAAGCCGGTGATCCCGTCACCCTCAGAGTAGTGGTAGGCGGCAATGGCAACCTCAAGCTGATCAAGCAACCGGAGGTCAATTTCCCCAAGGACTTCGACAAATACGATGCAAAGGTGACCGACAAGACCAAGCTGACATCCACCGGCGTGGGTGGCAACATGATCTACGACTTCCTCTTTGTGCCACGCAACCAGGGCACTTACACCATCCCCGCGGTATCGTTTACTTATTACGATACCGATCTGAATGCTTATAAGACCATCAAGACGCAGTCGTTCAAGTTGATTGTAGACAAAGGCGACGGTAACAGTACGTCGGCAGACTATGATGTTCAGAAGGCCAACGACAATCACGACATCATGTCGGGCAAGTGTGAGCAGCGTCAGGTGGGCAACTTCTTCTTCGGTTCCACTTCATTGTGGATCTCGTTGCTCTTGCCTTTAATCGCCTTCGTCGTGCTGTTGGTTATCTTCCGCAAGCGTGCTTTGGATCATGCCGATGCGGTGAAGATGCGTTGCAAGAAGGCCAACAAGATCGCCCGCAAGCGTTTGAAGAAAGCCAGCAAGCTGATGTTCCAAGGCAAGAGCGAGGCCTTCTACGACGAAGTGCTCCGTGCGCTGTGGGGCTATGTGGGCTATAAGCTCAACATTCCGGTGGAACAACTCAACCGCGACAATATCACCGAGAAGCTGCAAGGCCACCAGGTCGATGATGCCACGATTGGCAAGTTCATCTCAGCCCTCGACACTTGTGAGTTTGAACGTTACGCTCCCGGCGATGCCTCCGGCAATATGGAGAAGACCTTCAACAGTGCGATGACTGCCATCGAAGAGATCGAGGAAGTGATGAAACGCAACGGTGGACGCAAGAAATGAGTGTTGGGCTGTTGGTAAAGTAGAAAAGATTAGGAAGGAATCATGATGAAGAAGCATATCTCAAACATAGGAAACAGTGTCAGACGCCTGCTCATGTTCATGGCAGGCTTGCTGACGTGCACGCTGTCCTTTGGCATTACAAAGGACAATGCCGACACGGCCTATAGGCAAGGTAAGTATCAGCAGGCGATCATTGACTACCAGGAGCTGCTGAAAGAAGGCATTTCGCCGGAACTATATTACAATCTTGGCAATGCCTACTACCGTAGCGACAATCTTGCACAGGCTATTCTGGCATATGAGCGGGCCGCGCAGTTGTCTCCGGGAAACAGTGACATCCGCTTCAACTTGCAGTTTGCGCGTGCCAAGACCATCGACAAAATCGTGCCGGACAACGAGATGCTCTTCGTCACTTGGTGCAAGCGGCTTGTCAACTTCACGAGCGTGGACAGCTGGGCACGTGCGGGTATTGTTGCCGTCGTGCTGGCCTTATTGTTGATGCTGGCTTATCTCTTCGGGCCACAACTGCTGGTTCGCAAGATCGGATTCTATGGCAGCGGCATCGCTTTGCTGCTGTTTATCGTCACCACCTTCTTTGCGTGGCAACAGAAACGAAACCTTGAGCGTCATTGCGGCGCCATCATCATGGCACCATCCGTGACGATCAAGAAAACACCCGTCGCCAATGGTACCGACGCTTTCGTGCTTCATGAAGGAACCAGAGTGGATATCACGGACAAGAGTATGAAGTCATGGTATGGCATAAAGGTCGGAGATGGTCGTGAAGGATGGATTCCAGCTTCGCAAGTAGAGATCATTTAATCGTTTTTAGGTAATCATGGCATTGGACGGATTGATCGCTATTGACCGGCACCTGCTGGTGATGCTCAATGGGAGTGATTCCATGTTTTGGGATCACTTCATGCTTATTTTTACCAACGGCCTTACATGGACCCCCTTGCTCTTCACCCTTTTTCTACTTGTGATGAAGAACAATGAGACGATGGTGCAGATAGGTCTTGTGGTGGGTTGCGTGTTGCTGGGTGTCTTCCTCTCCGGCGGCATCAACGGCATTATCATCAAGCCCTTGGTGGCCCGACTGCGTCCTTGCGACGATCCGCTGCTGAAATATACGGTCGATGTCGTGAATAACTACCGTGCGTCAGGCTTTAGCTTCTTCTCCAATCACTCGGCTAATACCATGGCGATCGCTGTGTTCATGATGTGGCTTGTGCGCAGTCGTCTGCTGAGCCTTACGCTTCTCTCCTGGTCGATCCTCAACGGCTGGTCACGCATCTACCTCGCGCAGCACTATCCTCTGGATGTACTCGTGGGCTGGCTTGTGGGCGCAATGATGGGCAGTCTGGCTTATTACATTTTTTATAGACTTTATACAAAGGTGAGTCCGCCCGTCAACTACATCTCATCTCAGTACACCACTACGGGCTACAGCAATGTAGACATCCACAATGTCATGCTTGTGCTCATGCTCACGCTCTGTGTGGCTGTGATCTGTGCGCTTTTCACCATGACAGGCAGCTATTGATTTCCACCATACCCCTTTAAGGATGATACATAACGACAATGGATACAAAACATATACATATCAGTGATTATAACTACGACTTACCCGACAGTCGTATTGCTAAGTTCCCGCTGAAAGAGCGCGACCACAGCAAATTGCTTATCTACGACCGTGGTACGGTCAGCGAAGATATTTTCTACAACCTGCCACTGCACCTTCCTGCCGGTGCGCTGATGGTGTTTAACAACACCCGCGTCATTCAGGCACGTATGCACTTCCGCAAGGAGACCGGTGCGCTCATCGAGGTTTTCCTCATGGAGCCTGCCGAGCCCGCCGATTACGAGCAGATGTTTCAGACGACCGGAAAATGCAGCTGGCTGTGTATGGTCGGCAACCTGAAGAAGTGGAAAGAGGGTACACTCCACCGCGACTTTGAGATTAAAGGTCACAAGCTCACCTTCAACGCTACGATGGATCGCAACCGTACTGTCGAGAAGAGCGGCGGCACGAACTATTGGGTTGACTTTGAGTGGGACAACGATCAGGTCAACTTTGCCGACATCCTTGAGGCTGTGGGTGAGCTGCCCATCCCTCCCTATCTCAACCGCGAGACGCAAGAGAGCGACAAAACCACTTATCAGACGGTCTACTCCAAAATCAAGGGCAGCGTGGCAGCGCCGACAGCAGGACTGCATTTCACCGACCGCGTGCTGAAGGATATCGACGTGCATGGCATCGTCCGCGATGAGGTGACACTGCATGTAGGCGCCGGAACGTTCAAACCCGTGAAGTCTGAGGAGATCGAAGACCATAACATGCACACAGAGTACATTGTCGTTCATCGTCATACCTTTGAGCATCTCCTTGAGCATCAGTGCCGGGCTATCGCGGTGGGCACCACGAGCGTGCGCACTTTGGAGAGTCTTTACTATATGGGCGTGAAGGCTTTTGCTCATCCCGACATCACGGAGGAAGAGCTGCACGTCAATCAGTGGGAGCCCTACGACCTGCCGCATGACGACCAAGGACTCGTGATCGTCGACGGAAAGAGCCTCACTGTGGAGCAGTCCATCCGTGCCCTTCTCGACTATCTCGACCGCGATGGCCTCGAAGCCCTCCATTCCAGTACCCAGATTATTATTGCTCCGGGCTACACATACAAGATCGTGAAGATGCTCATCACCAATTTCCATCAGCCTCAGAGCACGCTGCTGCTCTTGGTCAGCGCCTTCCTTCATGGCGACTGGCGCAAGGTTTATGACTATGCGCTCAGCCATGACTTCCGCTTCCTGAGCTATGGCGATTCCAGTTTGTTAAAAGTTTAAGTATATGAAGATAGGAGACAAAGTAAGTTTTCTCAGTGAGGTCGGCGGCGGAAAGGTAGCTGGCTTCCAAGGCAAAAACATCGTGTTGGTAGAGGACGAGGATGGTTTCCAGATCCCTATGCCCGTCAATGAGGTCGTCGTCGTCAAGCAGGACGACTACACTACCGCCAATGTCATCAACAAACGGGCCGAGGCTGAGGAGCACCGGGCACAGGAGACACCGCTCAACCATGGCGGACGCTCGGTCAAAGCCATGATGCAGGATGGCCAGGACGAGGAAGTTGACATGACAGTCGAAGACATGGTTGACGACACAAAAGAGGTGACCTATCGTCCGCAGGCCGTGGAACGGCAGGGCGGCAATCAGCTTTCGGCTTATCTTGCCTTCGTTCCTGACGATGTCAAAGAGCTCATCAACAACCCGAAGTTCACCGTGAACCTCGTCAATGACTGCAACTATTATCTGAAATATACCTATCTTCAGGCTGAGGGCAACAGTTGGACGGTACTTTCCGAAGGCGAGGTGGAACCAAACACCGTGCTTTTCCTCGGTGAGCTCGGCCGCGAGGATGTCAACCATCTCGACCGTGTGGCCGTGCAGCTGATCGCCTACAAGCGTGAAAAGTCGTTTATCCTTAAACCCACCGTCGACGTTCAGCTGCGTCTCGATCCCGTGAAGTTCTATAAAGTCCATACGATGACGGTCACCGACTTCTTTGAGTCTCCCTGCCTGCTCTATACGCTGGTGGAGAACGACAAGGTGGCCCGCCCACTCGTCCTTGACGCTAAGAAACTCAAGGAAGAGATGTACGCTGGTAAGCAAAATGCCGCTACCGCTCAGGCTCCTGCTCCCAAGCAGCGTGAGCAACTGGTGAGCCGCTACTCCGACGACCAAAGCAAGGGCAACAAGCGCAACTCGCCATACATTCGTCATCGCGGTCTTGACGATGCGCTCGTCGTCGACTTGCATACCGAGGAAATCCTTGATACTACGCAGGGAATGAAGCCTGGTGAGATCCTCGACTACCAGCTCAAGGTCTTCCGCGACACGATGAACGCGCATCTGAACCGTAAAGGTCAGAAGATCGTCTTCATCCATGGCAAAGGCGAAGGTGTGCTGCGCCGTGCGCTCATCAACGATCTCACCTACCGCTACAAGAAGTGCACCTATCAGGATGCCTCATTCCAGGAATACGGTTACGGCGCCACAATGGTCACCATCAACTCCTAATTGAAAGTTAAATGGAATACGGATATATTAAGGTGGCCTCGGCTGTGCCTCTTGTCAGTGTCGCTAACTGCAACGAAAACGTCAAGAACATCGAGAACCTCATCGCGCAGGCCGAGGGGCAGGGCGTGGAGATCATCGTCTTCCCAGAGTTGTGCCTCACAGGTTATACTTGCCAGGACCTCTTCCGGCAGCACGTGTTGCTCGATGCTGCAGAGGTGGCTGTCATGAAATTGCTCGAGTTCACCAACCAACTCGACATTATCGCTATCGTCGGAGCTCCCGTGGCCGTCGGTGATCTGTTGCTCAACTGTGCTATCGTCATTCAGAAAGGTCATGTGCTCGGCATTGTGCCGAAGACGTATTTGCCCAATTACAGTGAGTTCTACGAGAAGCGCTGGTTTGCCTCTGCGCAGGATCTGCGTCCCGGCACGTTCCACTATGCGGGCCACTCCGTCTCCATCACCTCGTCGCCACAGCTTTTCCGTACGATGGACGGCGTAACCTTTGGCGTAGAGATCTGTGAGGACGTGTGGGCGCCGACACCGCCGAGTAACCATCTTGCCTTGGCCGGAGCCGACATTATCTTCAATCTCAGTGCCAGCGATGAGCTCATCGGCAAGCACGACTATCTGCTCAGCCTGCTCAGCAATCAGAGCGCACGCACTATGAGTGGCTATGTCTATAGCAGTGCGGGCTTTGGCGAGAGCACACAAGACGTGGTCTATGGCGGCAACGCACTGATCTACGAGAATGGAAATTTGCTGGCCAAGGGTGAGCGCTTTTCCTTGCAGTCACAGTTGCAGACGGCACAGATCGATGTGGAATACCTGCGGTCGGAGCGTCGGATGAACACGACGTTTACCAATGCCCAGCGCCGGATGATCCACGAAGACATCAACTTTATCGATGCCGACGTGGTCGATCATCACGATTTCGTGTTGGAGCGCACCATCAATCCGCATCCTTTCATCCCGAAGAGTGGTGACATGGAGCGGTCGTGCAATGAGATTTTCTCCATTCAGGTCATGGGTCTGGCACGCCGCATCGTCCACACGCATGCTAAGACTGTGGTCGTCGGCGTGAGTGGCGGACTGGACTCTACACTGGCCCTGCTGGTTTGCGTGAAGACCTTCGACAAGCTTGGCATGGACAGAAAAGGCATCGTTGGCGTCACCATGCCAGGCTTCGGTACCACCGACCGTACCTATCACAATGCAGTCAGTCTGATGAATTCCTTGGGCGTGACCATCCGCGAGATCAGCATCGCCAAGAGCGTTACGCAGCACTTCGAGGACATCGGACACGACATGCAAGTGCATGATGTCACATACGAAAACGGACAGGCCCGCGAGCGCACGCAGATCCTCATGGATCTCTCCAACCAGCTTGGCGGTCTCGTCATCGGCACCGGTGACCTCTCGGAGCTCGCTTTGGGATGGGCTACATACAATGGTGACCACATGAGCATGTATGGTGTCAATGCCTCCATCCCCAAGACACTCATCAAGTATCTCGTGGAGTTTGCCGCCAAGACAGTAGACGACAAGAGTGCATCTACGCTCTTTGACATCATTGCCACGCCGATCTCGCCCGAACTGATTCCTGCTGACGAGGACGGTAACATCAAGCAGAAGACCGAAGACCTCGTGGGTCCTTACGAGCTTCACGATTTCTTCCTTTACTATTTCCTGCGTTGTGGCTTCAGCCCCCGCAAGATCTTCATGCTGGCCTGCCATGTCTTCGACGGCACGCATCCCCAGGAAGGAGTGTCGATCTATTCCGAGGAGACGATCCGTCACTGGCTTCGCACGTTCTGCCGCCGCTTCTTTGCCCAGCAGTTCAAGCGTTCCTGCCTGCCCGACGGTCCTAAGGTGGGCTCCGTCAGCCTCAGTCCGCGTGGCGACTGGCGAATGCCTACCGACGCCCAGTCGGCGTTATGGTTGGAAGAGTAAGGCTGTAACCGGAAATATAAAGTTGTAAGCAGACATTAGGAAAGCTTTTCCTGCTGGCTTCATGACAACGAGAAAGCCCCAAGCAACATGATCAGATTGTTGCTTGGGGCTTTCGTTATTGTCACGAAGGGCTATTTTGCATTGAAGTAGAAGGGCAGTGCCAGACCGTTGGCGAGCAGGTTCGTTCCACCTGTGATATTTTCGTAATTAAGGGAGACACCAGACCGTGCCAGACCGTTGGCGAGCAGTTTCGTTCCACCTGTGATATTTCCGTAATCAAGGAAGACACCACCTAAGACGATTTGCAGTCCGATGGTCTTTCCGCTCTTTACGCCATAAGAATTGGGATATCCAGCATAGAAGGCCAGCGTGATCGTGTGGGACTTTCCTTCAGCTATTGTGCTGAATGTCAGTTTCTGTGGCTGTAAGTGGAATGTCACCGGAGAGAGACCGTAGAAATAAGTATAGCATTTCAGGATCTGTGCCGGAGCATTTTCCAGACATGCCTTGGCTGTCGCGTCCTGTACGAAATGGGCGATGGAGTTGACACGGAAGTTGTAGACCGTCACCGTGGAGTCTGTCTCAAAGTTCACCATTGCAGCTACGGAGTCTACTTTTGCTGGCTTTGTGGTGAAGATAGAGTCGTAATAGACCAGTTGCCCATCGTGTGGTCCGGCTACAGAGAGGTAAGCTGTGTGCTGCTCTTCACGTGTCAAACCATTGTTGTCGTCATCGTCGTTTAAGCAAGAAGTCATGGTCAGTGCTGCGATCATGCACAGCAACAGTGTCAAGATTGAAGTTTTTCTCATTTTACTTTATTATTTGGTTTTGATTGAATGTTTCTATTGGTTAAATGCAAAGATACGGAAATACTTGCACGTAGGGGATAAGAAAATCAAATAAAATAGGTCCGTCCGCTCAAACATTCTTTTGCGGACGGATTCTCAAGACTATTCTGTTGTGTAGATCCAGTAGACGTAGGCCATAAGTGCAATGGCTGTTAACGATAGCACAGCGAACAGAATCTTCCCGAAGAGGGACTTTCTTTTTATGCTTATGAAGGCTTTGCGCTTATATCGTTCTGACCCGTCCAAGTGATGATGGTGGTGATGGTGATGCTGATGCTGCTCTGTAGAGGACTGCATCGTTTGGGACGTTGTGTCTTGCGTGGAAGTCATATAAAATATTAATTAAAAGCGGAAGTCAAGTTGCACGTCGATCATGTTATAGTTTGGCTTGTCCAGATTACGATCGTTGACGCGCATATATTCCGCATTGAGTTGTACGTTTTTGTTGAACAGATAGTTGAGACCGGCTTCATACTGTGTGCGGCTCGATCCCCATTCAGCAGACTGTCGGTAGAGATCGTAGCGGGCTTTGGCGTAGAGCTTCTTGCTGACTACAGGTGCAATGACCAGAGCGTAGTATGCGTCGGCCTTGCTGCCGATGGCTTCATTGACGGTGCAATCAGTGGTGCCGTTGCCGCCAGACTCCGATACCTTGAAGGCTTTACCGGTGGAGTGGACATATTCTGAGCGGAAAGTCCAGTCGCAGGCTTTGTACTCGGCAGAGAAAGCATAGCGGTGCTGTGGCAGTTTGCGCACCTCGCCCTTGTGCTCTCCGCTCTCGTCAGTCCAGTTGCCTTTACGGGCATAGGATCCCTCACTGCCGAAGACGCCGAGGCGCATGCCGGCTACGGGCATCACCCAGATGCCGCCGATCACGTCCTTTTGCTGGTCCACATCCTTGGTGTTGATGCCCTGTCCGTTGTAGACTCCAATCTGATAGTGCAGCAAGTCGCGCTTCTGGGCATTGGGCAGAAAGTCACCCTGTACCTGTACACCGATGTCACGCCCGTTGCTGGCCTTGACACCACTGCGGTCGGAGAAATAGCAGAGCTTGTTGATGGCTTGGGCATAACTGAAGAATCCTTGGTCGATAGGATGCATCGGGTTCTCAAAGGTGAACGCACGCTTGAACTGACCGACTTTCACTTTGAAGAAACTATATTTCTGCCACTCGGTGAACGCGTCGACGACACGCGGGGAGTTGCCGAGCGTGGACGTGTTGCCGTTGAACTGCAACTGCACTTTCCAATACCAGTCCTGCAGGATACGCCCTTCGAGGGCGATACGGCCCAGACGCAGGTTAAATGAGTTAGCCTTGGCATTCTCTTGGTCACTGTATTGATATTGTGTCATCACATAGCCCGAGAGTTTCACATCGTTGATCCATTGTGGCAACTTGGTTTCGGCTTGAGCCATTGAGGCAAAACCCAAAGACAGCAGTGCCACTGCAAAAAGTTTCTTCATGTTTTAGTGTTTATTTGTCTCTTGTGAACAGATCCTTTATAGACTCAACACAGTTAAAATGAAGAGTCAGTTGATAAAAGGCCGTTATTTGTGCAAATATAATTAAATTATAAGAGGTATGTTTCACCACATCTAAAAAAAATAGTTGATAGATAAATAAAACCGATTTTTTTTGGTGGAATGAAATATTTATCGTAACTTTGCACCCGCAATTCAGAAATCAACCTGCTGATTCTTACGAAAGAGATCGCTTGTTGATGAAGAAGAGCAAAGCGGGGTGTAGCGCAGTCCGGTAGCGCTCCTGGTTTGGGACCAGGTGGTCGCAGGTTCGAATCCTGTCGCCCCGACATCAAAAAGAGCTTCTCATTTTGAGAAGCTCTTTTTGGGGTTATATACGCATCATACTGTTTCGTACACATCATTCTATTTGCGACGATGATCCTTTCACCGCTATGTGATAATTGCGTTGTATGTCTCTATCGTGTTGAATAAACTGACAATTTTCCGCCTCTGAGAATCGAAAATTCTCAAGCAAAGGTGTACTTGCCCCAAAAGAACGCCATTTTTGAGCGTTTTTTATAAGTAGCTGATATTTAGACAGTTGTCGTCCGATTGCTATCTTCAAGGGTTTTCTAAGAATCATTTCTTGTTAGGTCACGTTGTCAGAAAGCCTTTTTGTACCTGTCATCACGCTGATTTGAGGTGGTCAGACTGCCTTTTTCATCGTGTCAAACTGCCTTTTTCATCGTATCAAACTACCTTGCTGAGGACCACATCTTTCTTTTTTTGCAGTTGACTACCATAAAAGTGTAGAAAGCATCATGGCGGGGGCTCTTTTTCTTCTCTAGATGGTGAGCTCGCCGTGATGTGTTTTTGTCGGAAAAAATCAATTACTACTCAACCGCTACCACCTACATTCTCATTCCTTAGGATAGCCTATCTGGCTGTTGAGTACAAGATCATAGCTGTCGTCGAGGCTCAGCTCTTTCTTCAGGGTCTCTGTGTCCATCGTCATGCGAGTAACCGTGTTCAGCCCCAGTGCGCTGCAAGCAAGACAGATGTTCTCCGAGACATAGCCTGCGTCGACAACGCCCATGCGGACTTTCGCCTCATTGGGTATCTGTTGTGGGAACTTATTGTGATTGCTGACCAGCACCAATGAGACCGGTGCGCTGGCGGCAAAGCTCTGACGACCGGCAACGACGCTGCGCAAGTCTTTGCTGCTCACTTTTAGCAGGCTGTTGTCCTTTGGCTGATAAAGATAGGTGCCGTCCTTACGGACAACATACACCAGAATGTCCTGCGCGTTGATTGCTGACGGAGCCGTAATCTTCCCTTCGCTTGGACGGTTGATGCCACAGGCTGCCCAAAGCACCGTCGACAGCACATCGTCAGGAATCTGCTTGTCGGCATATTCCCGTGTTGAGTGACGGTCTTGCAAAGCATGCATCAGCGTCACCTTGTTGTCCATAGATGGCTTGGGCAACAATATACTGTTCTGTGCCATACACGATGTTGAAAGTAAAGTCAACATCGACAATAAGATCATGTTCCTTCTCATCAATACTTCGGTAATTTAATTCTTAACAGTTTTAACAGAGTTGATACCCTTATTACGCGGCATCCCTTTCGGTAAGCGACGTT
>R21__coassemble_258_pt1 | contig 45230 bp, 32 predicted proteins | sample R21__metabat2_high_PE_018 | metagenome-assembled genome bin R21
TCACCGTGGCCATCCCGCGGCTGGGCATACCCGCCACAGTGGTCTGCGACGGTCCTGCGGGAGTGCACATCGATGCTCACCGCCAGGGCACCACACAGACTTTCTTTGCCACCGGTTTCCCCGTGGGCACCAGTCTGGCCTGTACGTGGAATACCGACCTCGTGGAGCAGGTCGGACGCTGCGAGGGCAACGAGACCCTGGAGTATGGCTGCGACGTCATCCTCGGTCCCGGCATGAACCTCCATCGCAATCCTCTCTGCGGCCGCAACTTCGAGTACTATAGCGAGGATCCCATCGTCACCGGTATGATTGGTACCGCCATGGTCCGCGGCATTCAGAGTCAGGGCGTCGGCGTGTCGATGAAGCACTTCGCCGTCAACTCGCAGGAGAGCGACCGCACGCGTGTCGACGAGCGTGTCTCACAACGGGCCCTGCGCGAACTCTATCTCCGTGGTTTCGAGATGGCTGTGCGCGAGGCAAAGCCGTGGACGATCATGTCGTCCTACAACAAGATCAACGGTGTCTATGCCCAGGGCAACTACGACCTGCTCACCAAGGTGCTCCGCGATGACTGGGGCTTCAACGGCATCGTCATGACCGACTGGATCGGAAAGCGCGCCGACCTGCCCGTCGCCGAGGAGGTGCATGCCGGCAACGACCTGCTCATGCCGGGTTATCCTGCTCAGGCCGAGGACATCGTCAAGGCTGTCAAGGAGGGCAAACTCGACATCAAGGATGTGGACCGCAACGTGCGCCGCATGCTGGAATATATCGTCAAGACGCCCCGCTTCCGCAAATACGCTTTCAGCAACAAACCAGACCTCAAGGCGCATGCTCAGGTGACCCGGCAGACGAGCACCGAGGGCATGGTACTGCTCAAGAACGGCGACATCAATGGAAAGGCCGTGTTGCCCATGGAGGGCATCAAGCGGGTGGCGCTCTTCGGTGTCAACAGCTACGACTTCATGAGCGGTGGCCTGGGCTCGGGCTGCGTCAATGTGCCCTACGTCGTGGATATGGTCGACGGACTGAAAAACGCCGGTGTCTCCACCACACCACAGCTCACCGACATCTATACTAAATATGTGGCTTATGCCAAATCCAAGCTCAAGGCTGACAAGAATCCGTGGATGTGGTTCCTCGACCAGGGTCAGCCTAAGCTCGACGAGATCGACATCACCCAGCGCTGTGTGGAGCATGAGGCTCCCGAGGCCGATGCTGCCATCATCACCATTGGCCGTCAGGCCGGCGAGGGCATGGACCGCAACATTGAGGGTGAGTTCAACCTCACCGAGCAGGAGAAGCAGATGATCAGCCGCGTGAGCAGCGTGTTCCATCAGCAGGGCAAGCCCGTCATCGTCGTCATCAACTCAGGATCGGTGATGGAGACAGCCTCTTGGCGCAGCCTCGTCGACGGCATCCTCGTGGCTTGGCAGCCGGGTGAGGAAGGTGGCAACGCTGTCGCCGACGTGCTCACGGGCAAGGCTAATCCCTCCGGCCATCTGACAATGACCTGGCCGATAGCTGCCACCGATGTGCCCTCAACGGCCAACTTCCCCAGCCAACCCGACTACTACGGTCTGACCGACGCGCTCTATGACCATCGTGTCAAGGGTGTCAACTACACCGACCACGACGAGGACATCTATGTCGGCTACCGCTATTTCGACTCCTTCGGCAAGCCCGTGGCCTATCCCTTTGGCTATGGCCTGAGCTATACCACCTTCTCTATGTCGGGATTCTCAGCCAAAGCCGACAAGCAGGGTGTCACGGTGAAGGTGACCGTGAAGAACACCGGTTCGCGTGCCGGCAAGCAGGTGGCCCAAGTCTATGTCGCAGCCCCCAAGGGTGGTGAGGAGAAGCCGGTGAAGGAGCTCAAGACCTTTGCCAAGACGCGTATGCTCAAGCCCGGTGAGAGTCAGACGCTGACGATGAGCGTGCCGCGTCGTCTGCTGACGAGCTTCGACGAGGCTGGCAGCCAGTGGAAGGGTGAGGCCGGTGACTATATCTTCATGGTGGGCGACAGCGTGGAGCATATCCTCGGCAAGGCCACCGTCAAGTTGGGTGCTTACACCGAGAAGGTCTCCGAGGCCCTCAAGCCGCAGGTCAAGCTCAGTCTATTAAGAAAGAAATAGGAGCCCCCCTTCTTTCTTTGTCATTTCGTCAGCCTCTAACTGACATATTGACCACTATTGTCAGGTTAATTGTTTAGGTATATACTTTGCAATAAGCATAGTGAAGTTCGGAAGTCCGAAAGGATGGAAGAGCTCCAAAGAATTGAACAATAACCATTAATACGATAATCAGGAGGTATGTCTTATGTTACTTGCTAAAAGAAATGATAACAATTGGATGTCAAACTTCTTTAGTGACTTCTTCGATACAGATATGATGTCGCGCATGAACGCTACCGCTCCAGCAGTGAACGTCAAGGAGTCTGACAAAGGCTATGTGATGGAGATTGCAGCTCCAGGCTTGAAGAAAGAGTATTGCCGTGTCAGCCTTGACAACGAAGGCAACCTCAACCTCAAGATTGAGGATAAGTTTGAGCACAAGGAGGAGAACAAGAAGGAGCACTATCTGCGCCGTGAGTTCAACTACAGCAACTACGAGCAGACCTACGTACTGCCCGAGGATGTTGACAAAGAGAAGATCAGCGCCAAGGTCGAGAATGGCATCCTCACGGTCGAATTGCCCAAGGTGAGCAAGGAGATCAAGAAAGAAGATAATAAGCGTATTGAAGTGAAATAAGCAAAAAGCGCTCATCTCTCTTACATTTTATGCGATCATTTTCATCCCTCCCTTCTCCAAGTGTTACAGCACTGAGAGGCGGGAGGGATTTTTTTGTCTTTCGTCCACTTGGTTAGTTGCTGGCGAATTTGTTACTCCCAATAACCGCCCCACGATGGTGCTTGAAGGGGAAAATCAGAATAAATGAATCTTTACAAAATGACATCACGGCGGAGTTATGATCCAGAGAGCGAGGAAACTTGAAAATGAAAAAAAACAAAGATGGGCCACCGTTTTTTGTCGGCTCATGTTGTCAAAGTACCTTCCTGATACTATCAGAAAGGCTTTCTGACCTGGTCAAAGTGCCTTTCTGATCATGTCATCTTACCGAGATGATAGCATCAGAAAGGCTTTCTGATAGGCAACATCGGCAAAATTTCATTGTAAAAATTACTGTTTTCTTTGAGAGAAAAGTGTTGTGTGCCCGTATTGCTCTGTATATCAACCATTTATAATATAGTTCTCAAAAATCGCGAAATTGGGATCGATATAGTGTTTGGTTCAGAAAATCGCAAGGAGAAGGGCGAAAAAATGTCAGTTTATTCAACAAAGAAGAAGGGAAATGATATACGGCAAGAGATCGTCTTGTTATCTCATGCCTAATTCTCAAATTCTTAATAACCCTCTTCACATTGTTTACACCAGGGCGCAATATGGTCTAACTGTTTTTTCTCCCTCTCCTGTTCGTAGGCTTGTTTGCAACTTGTTTATATAACTCTGTGAATTCCATAAGGCGAAACCATCTTCATGCCCTCTGCGTGAGAGATATTCGCTGAACAGTTATTATTGGGCTCTATTTTGTGAAATCCTGCTAAATAGTTATGATTTGATGGCAATTAGCATTTATTAAGTGGCTGATATTGCGGCAGTACTGATTCTTTTTCGTAACTTTGCGGGCATGAAGAGACTATTGCACATATTTCCATCGTTGGTGTTCTCATTGCTGATCGTGGTGATGAGTGCAGGACTGAGTGTGGAAGTGTGCATGCACTCAGGCCGTGCAGAAGTGGTGCAGATCGCCGAGGCACAGGGCAATCACAACTGCCACGGCATGAAGGGCTGTATGGTGGTGAAGACCATCAAGCTGGCACCGAGCTCACTGGCCGAGAGCCATCTCTTCGACTTCTCGCAGAACTGGGTGGCCATCCTGCCCATCACGGGCCTGCTTTCTCTCGCACATACATTCATCTCCATACATGCGCCCAGCGCATACACCTTCACATGGTGCTCGCCTCCGCGAGAGTACCTGCACCATTTGCGTGTGCTCAGACTTTGAATCTTCATTGACGCAATAGCTATTCTCTCTCAGAAGATGTATATGGCTATAAAAGAAAGAGTATTGTTTATTATGCAGTCAATGAATCATTCAAAGGAAATCATCAATGAATAAGACTATTGTGTTTGCCGGCATGATGGGAATGCTGGCACAACCCTCTCTTGCACAAAAGGCACCCGTCCAGAACACAGATTCCACCGCCACCAATGCACTCGACAGCGTAGGCTCCATGCCCGATCAGACACTCCATGAGGTGCAGGTGGTCAGCCGCAAGCCCGGCATGTTGCGCATGAAAGGTGCCATGAACGGACAAATCATTTCTCAGGACGAGCTCTTCAAGGCTGCCTGCTGCAACCTCGGCGAGAGTTTCACCACCAACCCTTCGGTCGACGTGAACTACAACGATGCCGCCACAGGTGCCAAGCAGATCAAGTTGCTTGGACTCAGCGGCAAATACGTGCAGATGCTCACTGAGAATCTCCCTAACTTCCGTGGCGCCGCGATCCCTTATTCCTTGGGCTATGTACCCGGAACGTGGATGAAAAGTATTCAGGTGAGCAAGGGAAATGCCAGCGTGAAGAACGGCTACGAGGCCATGACAGGACAGATCAACGTGGAGTATCTCAAGCCTGAGGACGACGAGAACGTGCATGTCAACCTCTATGGCAACACCATGAGCCGTATCGAGGCCAACGCTGATGGAAATATGCACATCGCCAAGGGACTGAGCACCGAGATTCTCGGACACTATGAGGACAATCTCAAGGAGCACGACAGTAACAAGGACGGATTTATGGACGACCCGCAGACACGGCAGTTCAACTTGCAGAACCGCTGGTTTGGCAAGACGGGCAACTATATCTTCCACGGCGGACTCTCGCTCTTGGACGAGAAGCGTGAGAGCGGACAGACCAACCATGAGGGAGTGCTCGACCATCAGACGGATCCGCTCTACCGTATCAACCTCGACACCCACCGCTACGAGGGCTATATGAAGCACGCCTTCATCCTTGACCCCAGCCACGGCACAAACATCGCCTGGATGTCATCGGCCTCGATGCACGAGATGGATGCCACCTACGGCCGCAAGGACTACGACGTCAACGAGAAAAACGTCTATTCGCAGCTGATGTTCGAGACCAACATCACTCCTGAGCACAATCTTGCGCTCGGCGCTTCGTTCAATCACGACTACGTGGGGCAGACCTACCTCGAACAGCGGCTCAACGAGAAGGAGAATGTTGTAGGCGGCTATGCCCAGTACACTTTTAATCTCCATGAGCGTCTCGTGGCCATGGCCGGCATCCGCGTCGACCATAGCTCGGAGTATGGCACCTTCATCACGCCCCGCTTCCATGTGAAGTGGCAGGTCAACGACATATGGAGCCTGCGTGCCTCAGCCGGTAAAGGTTATCGTACGGTGCACGCCCTGGCAGAGAACAACTATCTTATGGCCAGCGGACGACAACTCGTCATCGACAAGCTCGACCAGGAGAGAGCATGGAACTATGGACTCAGTACAGCGTTGAACATTCCGCTCGGCCGTCAGACACTGAAGCTCAATGCTGAGTACTACTACACCCGCTTCGGCAATCAGGCTGTCATCGATTATGACACTGATCCGACACAGATTCATATCAGCAATTTGCACGGCAAGTCCTACTCCCACACGTTTCAGATCGATGCCACCTATGACCTTTTCCGGGGTATGACCATGACGGCAGCCTACCGCTACAACGACGTGAAGGCGACCTATGGTGGTGAGCTCATGCGTCAGCCGCTGACCAACCGTTACAAGGGACTGCTCACGGCCTCGTACAAGACACCGCTCGGTCTTTGGCAGTTCGACGCTACCTTTGCCCTCAACGGCGGTGGCCGTCTGCCTAAGGCTTACACCACGGCCGGCGGCACACCATCGTGGGGAGAGAGCTACCCCGCCTACGGTCAGCTCAACGCGCAGATCACCCGTAACTTCCGCCACTTCTCTGTTTATATAGGTGGTGAGAACCTCACGGACTATAAGCAGAAAAATCCGATCATTGATGCCGCTCATCCTTGGAGTAGCACCTTCGATCCTACGCTCGTGTGGGGACCCATGCAGGGTGCAAGAGGATATATCGGTATCCGCTACAACTTGAAGTAGGAGATCCGCCATTTTTAAGCCAAGGCTCCGTCAAGGGGCTTTGGCTGCTATTCGTAATTGTAATAATAAATCACATTAATCATTTAATAAGAAACCAATATGAAGAAGTTATTCTTTGCGATGATGCTGACAGCCATGAGTACTGCCGCCAACGCTAAGAGCGTCAACGATACGCTCGTCGTCACCACTACACCGCAGATGCATTGCGCCAACTGTGAGAACAAGATCAAGAACGGTCTGCGCTTTGAGAAGGGTGTGAAGGACATCCTTACCAGCGTGGAGAACCAAACCGTGACCATCGTCTACAACCCCGCCAAGACCGACAAGCAAAAGCTCGAGGCCGCATTCCCGAAGTTTGGCTACAAAGCCCGCGAACTGAAGAAGGATGAGAAGGTGGAGCGCAACATGAACGAGCAGTGCGATAACATGTAAAACCGTTTAATAACAAGCAAATAGTTATGGATAAAGATTTTCTCCGCAACAACGACTTGGGTCTGCTGTTGCTGCGTCTGACAGTGGGTGACCTGATGCTCTTCCACGGTGTTCATAAGCTCATCTATGGCGTCTCAGCCATCGAGGGCATGTTGGCAGGTATGGGGCTTCCCGACTTCATCGCCTACTTCTCTTTGGCAGCCGAGTTGCTGGCCTCAGTGCTCATCGTGTTGGGTGCCTGGACGCGCGTAGCTTCCGTGGTGATGGTGTGTAACATGGCCGTAGCCATCCTCATGGCTCATCTGTCCGTCATCTTCTCCGTAGACCCGATGACCGGTGGCTGGGCCATCGAGTTGCCGATGCTCTACCTTCTTGGTGCCGCAGTACTTTGCTTCACGGGAGGTGGCAAGTATGCGCTGACCAAAGGTCATGTGACAGACTAAGAAGTCACTGATTTTCGGTTTTCTCTGATAACGGGAGAATCTAAATATCAAAATCCCTTATGCTAAATCGATTGGCATAAGGGATTTTTTGTTGGTTCTTGAAAGCTATTGTCAAAAGGAATCTCATGTTATTTTTCGAAGTGCTGATAGTCCTTCACACTGCGCCACGCTCCACCCCAACGGAAGCCATGAGCGGTGAACAGCCGGTAGAGCAGGTCGCCGCGCGTGATCTTATGGGCGAACGTAGCTGAGCGGTTGGCATAGCGCGAGGCTGTGGCTGGTTGTATCGTTGTCTTGCTGTGGCTGCATCGCACACAAGGGTTGTAGAGCGGGTTGATGTCGACAGCGAGCCCCTCGGCATGTTTTGAGAGTTTGGCAGAGCCTTTCACCACGCGGTAGCAAAAGCAGCAGGTATTGTTGGCACGCATCGACTCTTCGTCGCTGGCATGATAGTCATCGATGAGTCGAATCTGTCCGATGGGATAACGCTGCTGATAGAGCTCACGGAAGATGGCGACGAGGTCGGCGGCAATCAGCTTGTTGCACACCAGTTCGCCGATATGGGTGTAGCCGTCGAAGCCCACGTAGAGCGTGCGGACATAGCGGAGCGAAGACCGTGCTACGGTGCAGCCGGTAGGGTAGGAGCGGCCTTGCATGCGGGCAAAGACTGCGTCAGGGATTGACTCTGCCTGGAAGCAGCGGTTAAGGCCATAGCGGTTCACCGCCTCGGCGCTGACCACGCATCCGGCCTGCCACGACTGTAGCTGACGTAAGTCTTGCTGGAGTGACTGACCTTGGACATGAAGGCTTGTCAGACTCATCAGGGCGAAAAGAGCAAAGATGATTTTACGTTTCATTTTCTCGTTGTACTGGTGCCCGTGATGTATCCGTAGCGATCTTTGGATACTGTCTGCTGGTCGTTCCAGCTGTCGATGGTTGCCTCAGTGTTGCCGATGATGTGTCCATAGGCGTTGCGCCGTATCTCCGTGGTCTTGGAGCTTTGGGCGCTCATGCTCAGAGAGAGAAGCATGAAGACCGAAAGAAATACCGTCTTTTTCATATCTTATCTATTTTGTTTACTATTGGGCCGTTTAACAGAATGTCCATTGCAAAGATATAAAATCAAATTGATATTATAGCCATAAAGGAAACGTTTTTCTTTGTGGTTTCATTTGTTTACATTATCTTTGCAAGAAAAAGATACCTCAATGATGAACTCACTTACTATCATTTTTATCCTGCTGGTTGCTGCTGAGCATCTCTACATCATGTTTTTAGAGACTTTTGCGACCACATCGCACCATACATCCAAGACGTTCAGCATCGATGTGGATGAATTGAGCAATCACCATATCTCTACGCTGCTGAAGAATCAGGGCCTCTACAACGGATTGCTGGCTTTGTTGTTGGCTTATGCCGCCATCAGCCAGGATCTGCTTTGGAGCCGTCTGCTGTTGGGTTATGTCATCCTTGTAGCCCTTTACGGAGCATGGAGCAGTGACCCGAAGATACTCTTCAAGCAGGGAGGATTGGCTATCGTGACCATGGCGGTGAGTTTCATGGGGTGAGACAAAACTATTATCAAACATAGATTATGAGCAAGAAAAGAATCGTATTGGTCACCGGAGCTACCAGTGGCATTGGTGAGGGCTGTGCCAAGCGCTTTGCCCAAGGAGGATACCGCGTCATCATCACGGGCAGAAACCGCGAGAAGCTGGACAGCTTGAAAAAAAGTCTTGAGGCTGACGGCACTGAGGTGCTGACCTTGGCCTTTGACGTGCGCGACCGTGAGGCGGCCCGCAAGGCTGTGGAGAGCATTCCCGACGATTGGAAAGACGTCGATGTGCTGATCAACAACGCCGGACTGGCCCGTGGACTGGAGCCGGAATACAAGGGCGACTTTGATGACTGGGATCAGATGATCGACACCAATATCAAGGGACTGCTGACGATGACACGTCTCATCGTACCCGGTATGGTCATCCGTAACAGCGGACACATTATTAATATAGGCAGCGTGGCGGGCGATGCCGCTTATGCCGGAGGCAATGTCTACTGTGCTACGAAGTCGGCTGTGAAAGCGATTACCGACGGATTGCGCATCGATGTGGCTGGCACCCGGCTGCGCGTGACCAACATCAAGCCCGGACTTGTGGAGACCAACTTCTCCAACGTACGCTTCCATGGCGACACCAAGCGAGCCGACAACGTCTATCGGGGCATTAAGCCGCTCACAGGCGACGATATTGCTGACGTGGCCTTCTATGCCGCCAGCGCACCCGAGCACGTGCAGATTGCTGAGGTGCTCGTCCTCGCCACACATCAGGCCAACGGCACCATGATACATCGTGAACAATAGCAAGTGAAAGACTATGAGTAAACCAATCATCACCATGCTGGGGACGGGCAGCGCGCTCGTCTCCCGCTGCTTCAATACTTGCTTTGTGCTGCAGAGCCTCGACGGCACTCGGCTGCTGGTCGACACAGGCGGCGGCAATGGCATACTGACCCAGTTGAGGCTGGCAAACATCGACCGAGGCGACATCAGCCACCTATTCATCACCCATGCCCATACCGATCATTTTCTCGGCGCTATTTGGCTCATACGCATGACGCTGCAGCGCGATCGGCCGAAGCAACTCCATATCTACAGCCATCAGCGCGTCATCGACTTGCTCAATCTCTTCTGTCAGTCGCTGTTGCCCAAGAAGCAGACCGACAAGATACCCGACCGCATCGTCTTCCATGTGCTTCAGGATGGTGACCGCTTTCAGGTTGGCGATATGCAGTTGCAATGCTTCGACATCCACTCCACCAAAGAGAAACAGATTGGCTTCACTTCCCTTCTTCCCGATGGACAGAAGCTTGTCTGCCTGGGCGATGAGCCATATAATGAGGCATGTCGCTCCTATGCCTTGAATGCTGATTGGCTGATGAGTGAGGCCTTTTGTCTCTATGCCGACCGTGTGCGTTTCAAGCCCTATGAGAAGCACCACAGTACAGCTCTCGACGCTGCGCGCAACGCCCAGGCTCTTGACGCTCGTCATCTCATCCTCTATCACACCGAGGAAGAGACGCTCGACACGCGCAAGGAGCTCTACACACGTGAGGCTAAGAGTGTCTATAATGGTTCGGTTTTTGTACCGGACGACTTGGAGGTGATCACCTTGGAGTGAGACTGTCGTCTTAATTAATGAGCTTGTTGATAGCCGCTTGGGCACGGTAGTAGAGCAGTCGCTCGTCTTCATCGCTGACGGGCTTTGTCGTTTTCAATTTGTCCATCAAGCGGTTGGCAAAAGCCGAGATATGCTGCTGATGTCGTTGGCGAATGGCGAAATAGCATTGCAACTCATAGACAGCTCGCGCGGGCAGTGTGTCCTGCATGAGCACGGCAAGCTCTAAATGATATTTCGCACGATATTCCTCTTTGCGCTGCTTAGAGATAGCCATGCAGTAGAGTGCTATTTTTTCACTTGGATTATGGATGATTTTGGCCAGCTCGGCATAGAGATAGCTGTCTTGATAGCGGTGAAGCAGTTTCTTGTAGGTAGCTACAGCCTCTTCTTTCTTGCCAAACAGTGCGTGCATCTGCGCAAGATGTCGGAGATTGCCTTTGTAATTGGGAGACTTCTGCAATGCTGTACGGAAGATATCGGCGATAGTGTCGATATATTTTGTGTCGCGCTGGGGCAGATTTTTTAGGAGATGATTCACAACCTGCTGACCGAGCGAGGGCACAGGATGTCCTTGCGCAACATAGGGCTGCCAGTCTGCTTCGGTCATCCGGTTGAAGTAAGGCACGAAGTAGACGAGGTTGAAGTTGTCGATATTTTTGTCGAGTGTCAGAGCTGCGTTGACAATAGCCCGGTTGCCCATGAACAGACGGTCGTCGATATGCGGATAGAGCTGCGTGAGCTGATAGAGCAGTTTGCGGGCCTCCTCAATCCGTTTCTCCTTGACGCGCATCTTAAACAAGTCGTTGGTGCACCAAAACATGCAGAGGTCGGTGTGCGGGCCCTGGTGAATGGCATAGATTTGCAGGATGGCGCGGTAAGCCTCTTCGGTGCGTCCCTCTCTTCTGAGTTCAAAAATGTCTCTGACTTCCATAGTTTTCGGTTTTGTGGTTGTAAGGTTGGTGGAGTTATTAGGTTTGTCGGACTTATTTCTTTGGGATTTTATATTCGTCTTTTGCCCAAATGATGTTGCCGTAGAGATCGTAGTAGTGGTCTTGCGCCATCCATTGTTGGTGCTTGGGTGTTGCGTCGGGGTTGAGGCATCGTGAAGCCCTCTTGATGACGATGCAGCCCTTTTGCACCTCTATGCAGAAGCCTTGCCCTATTTTCTTCGACTTATGCTTGCGGGAGTCATAGCGCCACACCTCCTGCCCGTCATCTAAATAGAAGCTCGCCAAGTTGCCACGGTCCACGGCAATGAAAAAGAAATTGCCATCGGGGCTGAGCCACGTGGTGATGACGCGGGCATAGCTGTTTCCGGTGAATGGCACATCGTGTTGCTGGTCGTTGAGGACATCGTATTGATAGAGGCGGTTGCCCATCGTGAAGTAGAGACAATGGCGATAGACGTCAGTGTATTTCGCCACTACGCTGGCATGTCGCGGCAGATGGGCGACGACAGCCTTCACCCGGTTGGCAACGGGTGTCTGAGCAACGGACAGCAGGGCAAACAGCAGGCTTGCCGTAAGAGATAATAGTCGATGGCTCTTTAATAGCATTTGATGATAAAATATCCAGGGATGACGAATCGCCCCTGGATGAACATAGATGAAAAATTTTCGATTCTGATTAGTAAGCGAAGAGCGGATACTGCTTCATCGTGGCGTTGACTTTCTCGCGTACGCGCTTGATGACCTGTTCGTTCTCAGGATCTTTGAGCACTTCGTCGATGAGGTCGGCGATGAGATGCATCATGTCTTCCTTGGCACCACGTGTGGTCATGGCAGCGGTACCCAAGCGGATGCCGGATGTCTGGAAGGCACTGCGCTCATCGTAGGGCACCTCATTTTTGTTGACGGTGATGTCAGCAGCCACAAGTGCATTCTCAGCGACTTTTCCCGTGAGATCGGGATATTTCTGACGCAGGTCGAGGAGCATCGAGTGATTGTCGGTACCACCGCTGACAATGCTGAAGCCATGTCCGATGAGATCCTGAGCCAGCACGGCAGCATTTTTCTTCACCTGAGTAGCATACTCCTTCCACGATGGACGCAGGTTCTCACCGAAGCCGACAGCCTTAGCGGCGATGACATGCTCCAACGGGCCACCTTGGTTACCGGGAAAGACAGCGGAGTTGAGCAGCTGACTCATCTTCTTCAGCTCGCCCTTCTTATTGCGCTTGCCGAAGGGATTGTCGAAGTCTTTGCCCATGAGGATCACACCGCCACGGGGACCACGCAGTGTCTTGTGCGTCGTCGTGGTGACGATATGAGCGTATTTCACCGGGTTGTTGAGCAGTCCGGCAGCGATGAGTCCGGCAGGGTGAGCCATGTCGATCATCAGCAAGGCCCCCACCTCGTCGGCGATCTTGCGCATGCGCTCATAGTCCCACTCACGGCTATAGGCCGAGCCACCACCGATGATCAGCTTCGGCTTGTATTCCAAAGCGAGCTTTTCCATGTTGTCGTAGTCCACGCGTCCGGTTTCGCGGTTGAGCGTGTAGCCGATGTGGTTGTAGAGGATACCCGAGGTGTTGACACTGCTGCCGTGAGAGAGGTGACCACCCTGGTCGAGGTCAAGACCCATGAAGGTGTCGCCGGGCTTCAACACAGCGAGCAGCACAGCTTGGTTGGCCTGTGCACCGGAGTGAGGCTGCACATTGGCAAACTCAGCGCCGAAGAGTTTCTTAACGCGCTCGATAGCGAGGGTTTCTACCTGATCCACCACTTGGCAGCCGCCATAATAGCGTCTGCCGGGCAGACCCTCAGCATATTTGTTAGTCAGATAACTGCCCATAGCCTGCATCACCTCGTCACTGACGAAGTTCTCTGATGCGATCAGCTCCATGCCTCTGAGCTGGCGCAGGTGCTCCTGCTCGATGAGGTCGAAAATCTCTTGATCTCTTTCCATAGTGTGAATGTTAATAATATGATTTATACAAGTTCAACTCATACAAGTTCTACGTTGTTGATGTCCTGCTCTTTGTCGCAATAGTGGCATTTCACGATGCCCTTCTCCTTGTCAATGACAGTGAAGAAAGTGTCCATGGGCTCGTTGTTGGTGATACACTTAGGGTTGTTGCATTTGATGATTCCATGGAGCTCATTGGGTGTGACCACCATTTTCTTTTCCACCACCTCATAGTCCTTGATGATATTCAGGACCACGTTGGGTGCGATGACCGACAGACGGCTGATTTCCTCGTCGGTGAAATATTTATTGGTGATCTTGATGATGCCTTTCCGTCCGAGTCGCTTCGACGGCAGATTGTAACCGATAAGGGTCGGCACGTCAATGTCAGTGAGATGCAGCAGACGCGCCACCTCATAGGTTTTCTCTGAAGGTATATGGTCGATGACTGTGCCGTTCTCGATGGCGGCCACTTGCAATTCTTTCTTTCCCATGATAATGCAATGTTGATCTGATGATGATCTGATAATACTCTGATAATGAATGCAGTGAGATGCTCTGATTAAAACTTTGACTCAATGATGGTCTTGTCGTTTTTCACATCGTCGAGAGTGATATCCAGGCAATAGCAGAAGATAGCCTCTCGGGCATAGAGTCCGTTTTGAGCCTGCTGGATGTAGTAAGCGTGGGGATTGCTGTCGACGTCGTAAGCAATCTCGTTGACGCGTGGCAGTGGGTGCATGATCTTCATGTTGGGTTTGGCTTTCGAGAGCATGCTGTTGCGAAGAATATAGACGTTTTTCACGCGCTCATACTCCATCAAATCGGAGAAGCGCTCTTTCTGCACGCGCGTCATATAGAGGATGTCTGCGTCGGCAATCTCCTCCTCGTTGAAAGCTGTGTGCTCATGAAACTCGATGTCGTGTTCCTTACAGTAGAGCTTATACTCCTGTGGCATGGCCAGCTCCTTCGGTGCAATGAAGTGAAACACAGGGTGGAAATGGCGCATGGCCATGATGAGCGAATGCACGGTGCGGCCGTATTTCAGATCGCCCACAAGATAGATGTTGAGGTTCTCGAGCGTTCCCTGGGTCTTGTAGATAGAGTAGAGGTCGAGCAGACACTGTGAGGGATGCATGTGCGCACCGTCACCGGCATTGACGATGGGGATGGGAGCTACCTCGCTGGCATACTGCGCGGCACCTTCGATATAGTGGCGCATGGCGATGATGTCGGCATAGTTGCTCACCATCAGGATAGTGTCTTTGAGGGTTTCGCCTTTTGTGGTACTGGATGTCTTGGCATCGGAGAAGCCAATGACACGTGCGCCTAATCGGTTCGCAGCCGTTTGGAAGCTGAGCTGAGTGCGCGTGGATGGCTCAAAAAACAATGTTGCGACGACCTTGCCTTTCAACAGCTCACGGTTGGGATGTTTCTCGAATTCCTTGGCCATGGCGAGCAGATACATAATCTTCTCTTTGGAGAGGTCTGCAATCGTCACAAAATTATGTTTGTCCATATTATTTTGATTGATGGGTTATTTTCGACTGCTAAGTTACTGATAATTTTCCATATAGTGGTGCTGTTTGAAAGAAAAATTGTATTTTTGCAAAAGAAATAATAAATATTCTGATGAGAAGGACTTTTATAAAAACGTTGTGGATATGTCTCATGTCATTGATTGGCATTGGGTTCCTCCTCTTTTTCCTCATTTGGTTTGGGGTGATCGGCTATTCGCCGGACATTGAAAACCTTCAGAATCCGATCAACAAATCGGCTTCACAAATCTATTCGGCCGACGGCAAGATCATCGGCACATACAATGCTGACAAGGCCAACCGCATCCCCGTGCCTTATTCCAAGCTGTCGCCCTATTTGGTGAAGGCACTGGTGGCTACGGAGGATGAGCGATTCTATGAGCATTCGGGCATCGACTTCATCGCCCTCGGACGAGCCATCGTCAAGCGCGGACTGATGGGGCAGACAAGTGCCGGTGGTGGCAGTACGATCACACAGCAGCTAGCCAAGCAGCTCTATTCCGATCCTGCTCAGTCCACAACCCAGCGACTGTTACAGAAACCTATCGAGTGGGTCACGGCTATCAAGCTTGAGCGCAACTTCACCAAGGAAGAGATCATCTCGCTCTATCTCAACTATTTCGATTTTCTCCATGGCGCTGTGGGCATCAAGACGGCAGCCAACACTTATTTTAATAAAGAGCCCAAGGATCTTACCCTTGATGAGGCAGCACTGCTCATTGGCTTGTGCAAGAATCCCTCGCTGTTCAATCCCGTTCGCTATCCCGAGCGCTGTAAGCAACGCCGCAATGTGGTGTTGGGACAGATGTTCAAAGCCGGGTATCTGTCCAGGGCTGAGTATGAAGAAAATGCGGCTCAGCCCATCGTGCTCCGCTTCCATCGTGCTGACCATAAGGATGGTACCGCTGTCTATTTCCGTGAATTCCTCAGACAATATATGATGATGGATGCACCGAAGAAAGCTGACTATCCATCTTGGAATAAGCGACAGTATGTCATTGACTCCATCGCATTTGCCACGGATCCGCTATGTGGCTGGTGCAAAAAACATACTAAGAAGGATGGCTCCTTCTATAATGTCTATACCGATGGCTTGAAGATTTTCACCACCATTGACTCGCATATGCAGCGCTATGCCGAAGAGAGCGTCTATGGCCATGTGGCACAGTTCCTGCAACCGGCTTTCAACGCTGAGAACCGCAAGAAGCCCAATGCACCTTTCACCAGCGAGCTGACTCCCGAACAGGTGCGGCAAATCATCGGACGATCGATTCGACAGAGTGAGCGCTACCGCAATATGAGGGAGTCGGGAGCTTCGCCCGAGGAGATCGACAAAGCTTTCCATACTCCTACCGACATGTCGGTGTTTACCTATCATGGCGACATCGACACGGTGATGACGCCCTTGGATTCCATCCGATATTATAAGTCGTTCCTCCGTGCCGGATTCATGAGCATGGATCCACATACTGGGCAGGTCAAAGCTTACGTCGGCGGCATAGACTTTGAGCATTTCCAATATGATATGGTCATGGGCGGACGTCGTCAGGTGGGTTCCACCATCAAACCTTTCCTCTATTCGCTGGCTATGGAGAATGGCTTCTCGCCCTGTGATCTTGCTCCCAATGTGCAGCGCACTTATATGGTAGCCGGTCAGCCGTGGACACCACGCAACGCCAATCGAAATCGCTATGGTCAGATGGTGACGCTCAAATGGGGGCTTGCGCAGTCCAACAACTGGATCTCGGCTTATCTGATGAGCAAGCTCAATCCCAATCAGTTTGTCTCCATCCTGCATAAGTTTGGCATCAACAATCCCGATATCTATCCTTCCATGTCGCTCTGCCTTGGTCCGTGTGAGGTGTCAGTGGGTGAAATGGTGAGTGCCTATACCACCTTCGCTAATAATGGTATCAGAGTGGCTCCATTGTTTGTCACCCGCATCGAGGATAATGAGGGCAATGTGGTGGCTGAGTTCCATCCTCGGATGAATGAGGTGATCAGTTCGGAGAGCGCCAACAAGATGCTCGTGGAGCTGATGGCTGTCGTTGACGAGGGTACGGCAGGAAGACTGCGGTATAAATACAATATCCCCGGAGAGATCGGCGGTAAGACGGGTACCACCAACCGCAACTCCGATGCCTGGTTCATGGGCTTTACGCCTCAGCTTGTCAGCGGAGTGTGGGTTGGCGGTGAGGACCGCGACATCCACTTCGACTCCATGCGCATGGGTCAGGGTGCTACGATGGCTTTGCCTATTTGGGCATATTTCATGAAGAAAGTCTATCGCGATACCTCATTGCCTTATAAGCCTACGGCGACATTTGAAATTCCCGAAGGCTTCAATCCTTGCGCCAAAAACGACGACGGTGGCCTCGGCATAGAGGAGGTCTACGAATAATAATAAAGGGGTGCTCATTCCGGGCATCTCTTTTTTATCACTAAGGGGATGTCCATTTCGGGCATCCCCTTATTTTATAACATTTTTCAATAATTTCGTAACAACTCATCGCTCTATCTTTCGTAACTTTGCAGTCATAAACAAGAGCTTGGTTGATGACCATGCTCAACAACAGAGAAATAACAATTAAAAATACAAACGACCATGAAAAAGACATTTAATGTATCCGGTATGAAGTGCAACCACTGCGCTGCCAATGTTGAGAACGCATTGAAAGCAGTGAAAGGTGTTGCCAGTGCTGAGGCTCAACTCGAAGACAAGACTGTCACCGTAGAATTTGACGAGCAGCAGACCAGCGAAGCTGATCTCAAGGCTGCCGTGGATGCAACTGGCCGCTATGAGCTGACCAACTAATTAATAAGGAGAATCTCATTTATGAAGAAAACAATCCCCGTCATCGGCATGGCCTGCGCCAGTTGCTCCGCCAATGTCGAGCGCAAACTTAATAGTCTTGATGGCATTCAGCAGGCTTCGGTCTCTCTTCCGGGCAGAAGCGCGCTTGTCGACTATGACCCCGTCAAGATCTCTCTTGAGGATATGAAACGGGCTATCAACGGCATCGGCTATGATCTCGTCATTGAGGCTGACCGCAGTGCGGTAGAGATAGAGCGGAGAGCTTACACATTGCTGCAGCGTAAGACCATCCTGAGTTGGCTTTTCGCTGCATTATGTATGTCACTCTCCATGCATTGGCTGCGCATAGGCGGCGTCTCGCTGACCAATCAAGTGGAGTTGCTCCTGGCTTTAGCCAATATCGTGGCCTGCGGTTGGACCTTCTACCGTACAGCTTGGCGTCAGCTGCTCCATGCCACCGCCAACATGGACACGCTGGTGTGTCTCTCCACTGCCATCACCTTCCTCTTCTCTGTCTTCAACACCTTCTGGGGCGAGCAGGCTTGGGGCAGTAAGGGCATCGAGTGGCATACCTATTTCGATGCTTCGATCATGATCATCACCTTTGTGCTCACCGGTCGCCTCTTGGAGGAGAAGGCAAAGAATGGTACCGCCTCCAGCATCCGTCAGCTCATGGGTATGGCGCCCAAGGCTGCCCATATTGTTGAGGATGGACAAGTGAGAGAAGTGCCTGTCTCTACGATTGAGAAAGGCGATGTCCTCGAAGTGCGCCCCGGCGAGAAGGTGCCTGTCGACGGTGAGGTGATCAGCGCAGAGAGCTTTATGACTGCCGACGCTGCTTATGTCGATGAGAGCATGATCACGGGAGAGCCAACGCCTGCCGAGAAGAAGAGGGGCAGCAAGGTGCTTGCCGGTACCATTCCCAGCCAGGGCAAGTTCCGAATGCGGGCCCGTGAGGTAGGGGAGAACACGGCTTTGGCTCATATCATTCAGATGGTGCAGCAGGCTCAGGCTTCCAAGGCTCCGGTTCAGCGCATCGTCGACAAAGCTGCTTTGGTCTTCGTACCGGTGGTGGGCGGTATCTCTGTGCTCACCTTTGCTTTGTGGCTGCTCATCGGTGGCAGTGCGATGATGCCGCAAGCCATCCTCTCTGCTGTGGCCGTGCTCGTCGTGGCCTGTCCGTGTGCGATGGGCTTGGCAACTCCTACGGCATTGATGGTGGGTATCGGCAGCGCGGCACAGGATAAAGTGCTCATCAAAGATGCCACAGCCCTGGAGCGTCTGCGCAAGGTGGACGCGTTGGTTACTGACAAGACCGGCACACTGACGATTCCCAATCAGAATGTCGATTTCACCAAGTCCGACGATCTGCCCTTGGAGGAGCGCGAGCAGCTCAAGCCACACGCTGCCGAGGCCATGAAGCAACTCCGGGAGTGGGGCATAGAGGTGTGGATGATGAGTGGCGACAAGGATGAGGCAGCCCGCTATTGGGCTCAGAAGGCTGGCATCAGCCACTACAAGAGTAAGGTGCTGCCTACGGACAAAGAGGAGATGGTGCGCAAACTGCAAAGTGAGGGGAAGACGGTGGCGATGATTGGCGATGGCATCAACGACACACAGGCTTTGGCACTCGCCGACGTGAGTATCGCCATTGGCCGTGGCACTGATGTGGCCATGGATGTGGCGCAGGTGACGCTCATGGGTGACGATCTCCGTGCCATTCCCAACACTATCATACTCAGCCGTAAGACAGTGAAGATGATTTGGGAGAATCTCTTTTGGGCATTCATCTACAACATCGTCTGCATTCCGTTGGCTGCCGGAGCCCTGCGATTGTTTGGCATCGACTTTCAGATCACGCCGATGTGGGCCTCTGCTCTGATGGCTTTCTCGAGCGTCAGCGTTGTTCTCAACAGCCTCAGATTGAAGTTTGTTCTTAGACACAGGCAATAAGCTTGTACGCTCTTGGGGCATGGAAAACTCCATCATCGCAATATGCTGATGAGTCTTGCGTTATCATCATCAGAAATCTTTATAATACGAAAGCAGTATGATGACGCATGAGCAAAGGTGGACGATGATGTGGCAGATGTATATGGATTTTCTGCGCGACCATAAACGAAGGCCATCGAAATATCAGCCGGAAGAGCGGGACCTGGTCAACTGGGCCAAGCATAACCGTAAGTTGGTCAACAAAGGCGAATTGAAAGATGATCGGAAGGCACGTTTTGACCAGCTCGTTGCTGATGCTGAGAAATATCAGCGCGTCAATCAGCACCAATATGTCAATGGCGAAAGTACACATGAGCAGCCTCACCCCCAACCTGCGAAACCGAGAGTGAGAAATACCCCCGAGTAACGCAGTAACGAGTAACAAAAGTAACATATTGACAGCCTCGAAGAGGCTGATTTTTTCTTTATTATATGTTTATTGCTGCTTGTCGACAGCGGCAGCCTTCTTCAGCGCGTTGTATTTCTGTAGATGCTGTTGTGCTTTCTCTGCTGCTGCAATGGCATTGGGGTTGGTGGGGACTTCTTCGGGAGTGATGCGCATGGTGCCTGCCGCGTTGATCAGATCCTTCACCACCTCGCCACCGACGATGAGTCCAGCTGCTGCGGGCACAAAGGCATCGCTGGCGGGAATGTCGCGGCGCTCAGTACATTTGCGCATATCCTTGTTGGGACAGATGCAGTGGAAGCGGCAGGAGATGGTGTCATCTTCGATCTGCTTGAGCGGCTCCTCGTCGCTGTAGACCACCTTGAGATGAGGGATATGCAGGCGGCGCAGCTTTTTGCGTATGACTTTTGCCAACGGGTCCATCTTGGTCTTGTTGATGTCAGCCACCCGGAAGGCGGTGGCGTCGAGCTTGTTGGCGGCTCCCATGCAAGAGATGATGGGGATGTGGAGGGCATAGCAGCGCTTGATGAGCTCAAGTTTTGCGGTCACCGTGTCTACGCAGTCCACTACATAGTCATACTCGCTGAGGTCGATTTCGTCGGCGTTGGCGGGCATGTAAAACATCTGATGCTTATGCACGATGCAACGGCGGTTGATGTCATGGATACGCGCTTCGGCAACGTCGACCTTGTGCTGACCGACGGTAGAGATGAGCGCATAGATCTGCCGGTTGACATTGGTGAGGCAGACGCGGTCGTCGTCAAAGAGGTCTATCTCGCCCACACCGCTGCGCGCCAACACTTCCACCACATATCCTCCGACACCTCCGATGCCGAAGACGGCAACGCGCGAGCCGCTGAGCGTGTCGATGGCGGGCTTGCCAAGAAGCAACTGAGTACGGGAAAACTGATTTTGCATCTTTGTATTCCTTCTAATACCTATTATTAAATAATAATGTGTTCTTGTATAAATTAATGTGTTTTGGCTGCAAAGGTACAAAAAAATTGGGAAACGACCAAGCCGTCGTTACGTTCTTGGCTGTTGGCGGAAATATGTCTTGATGTCGTTGTCAATATCCACGAGGCTGCGTTTGCCGGTGACATAGGGCTTGACGAATATGGTCAGCGCGTAGGCGACGCACCCGATCAGGGCAGCCACCGCAAAGTTGAGGATCTCGCTGTGGATGAGTCCGGCACTGAGAAAAGCCATCATCACGATGATGGGCGCGATGGCCAGCAGCCAGTCGCCGGCGGTGTTCATCTTCAAGGCGTTTTCTCTCTCCTGGCGCAGATGTTGCGGAGCCCGGGCGATGAGCTCTGTTTTGTGCTCAGTCCAGTATGTCTCAAAGTCGTTGTCGTTGTATTTTGCTTCCATGGGGTTGATCATTGTTGTGTGCAAAAGTACGTGAAATCTTTGAGAGTAGCAATAGTTTTAGGGTATCTCTTGTCTTTTTCGCAAAATCCGTGACTGAAATTTTGAAATGTTGCAATTTTTATGTAAGTTTGCATCAATAAATGTGCAAAACAGCGATACTATGAATATATGTGTTTTTTGCGGCGCCCGTCCCAACTTCATGAAGGTGGCGCCAGTGATTCGTCAGATTGAAAACCTACGCCGTGAGGGCAAGCCGGTGGAGAGCCAGATTGTCTATGCCGGCATTGCCAACGACCCGACGCTGGAGGACAGCCTTTTCAGCGACTTGGGCATCAGACGCCCCGATGTCTTCTTAGGGGTGGATTGTGTCAATCTCAACGAGCTCACGGGGCAAGTGATGTCTAAGTTTGAGGTCTATCTCCAGGATCATCCCACGGATGTGGTGGTCGTCGTCGATGATCTTGCCTCGACGATGGCGGCGTCTATCGTCACGAAGAAGCAGGGCATCAGGCTGGCGCATATCGCTGCCGGCACGCGCAGTTTCGACATCAACATGCCGAAGGAGATCAACCGGCTTGTCATCGACGGCCTGAGCGACATCCTCTTCACGGCCGGTATCAGCAACAACTCGATAGCAAACCGCGAGGGCGCGGAGCTCTCCAAGGTGTATATGGTGGGCAATATTCTCATGGACAACCTGCGCTATTGCCACACGCGCATCGAGCAGGCTACGCTGCCCGACGAGGTGGCTCGTGTGATCACGGCAGAGGATGGCAGGCTGAAGCCTTATCTGGTCTTCACGATCAACCGCAAGGCGCTGCTGGCTGACAAGGACAATCTGAAAAATATGATCATGGCACTGGCCCGAGCAGCCGGTGACACGACGATCATCGCCCCGCTGAGAGGACTGGCCGTGGAGACGATCATGGGGCTGGGACTGAGAGAGCAGATCAATCTGAAAAACTTCCATATCGTCACCCCGTTGGGCTATCTGGCTTTCGCACGTCTGACGCGTCATGCCAGCGGTATCATCACAGACAGCGGCAATGTGGCTGAGGAGGCTACCTTCAACCAGGTGCCGTGCATCACGCTCAACAGCTATACCGAGCATATCGAGACGGTGAAGATCGGCACCAATGTGCTGGTCGGCGAAGATGCTGAGAAGCTCGAAGAGGCTGTCGGCAAGATGGCCGCCGGACAGTGGAAGCAATCCGGCATCCCCGACAGATGGGACGGACGCACGGCAGAGCGCATCGTGGAGGTGCTGATGAATGAGTAAAATGCCCTGCGGGTGATAAATCCTCATGTGAAAAGCTATCCATGGATAATGTAGACGAAACATTTAATGTTGAAAACGACGTAACCGCGTAACTCAAGTCTGGTTTGAGTTACGCGGTTATATTTTTTTCGCTGATCAACAAATGCGAAACGACTATTTTACTGTATCGAATTCGGCATATTTAGAGAAACGTCCCTTCACCAACTCAAACTTGCCGACAATTAGAAGTTTACTAAGAATCTTACTTTGTTGATAGTTGTGAACGTCTATCAGCCTTTAAACGACATTTTTTCCACCTTACTAACCGAGATGTTTTGCTAACTTTGCAACAAGAATTCCTTTAGCAAAAGAGATTAATCAAAACCAATAACTAATTATGCAACAATTCAAGCTGATCTTATCGCTGCTGGCGATGCCATTGCTCATGATGGCTCAGGCTCCGTCGAAGACATGGAATCCCAATCTCTCCGGAGGACGTTATCAAAATCCGATTATCAATGCCGACTATAGTGATCCAGACGTGTGCCGCCATGGCGATGATTACTATATGACATCATCATCGTTTGCCTGCTTCCCGGGCCTTCAGATACTCCATTCTACCGATTTGGTCAACTGGACTATCGTTGGTGCGGCATTGAAAGACCATTACCCAGTGCTGCCACAATATCGGGGAACTGACTTGGATTATCGCAACAAGATACAGCATGGCAATTATGTGTGGGCACCGTCGATCCGTTACCACGATGGTTGGTATTATATCTACTGGGGCGATCCCGACCAGGGCGTGTTCATGGTCAGGACACAAAATCCGTGTGACGACTGGTCCGAGCCTGTGCTTGTCAAGGAGGGCAAAGGCATGATCGACTGCTGTCCACTTTGGGACGACGACGGACGTGCTTATCTCTCTCATGGTTGCGCCGGCTCGCGGGCAGGTGTGAAGAGCGTGCTTTTCGTTGCACCTTTGTCGGCAGACGGCACACATGTGACAGGGCCGTCGCGCATTGTCTACGATGGACATGAGGACCAGCCGACGATAGAGGGCACAAAGTTTTATAAGCATGGTGGCTATTACTACATTTTCTCTCCGGCCGGCGGCGTGAAATATGGCTGGCAGGTGGAACTCAGAAGCAAGTCGCCCTATGGACCCTACGAGGAACGTGTCACGCTGGCGCAAGGCAAGAGCAAGGTCAACGGCCCGCATCAGGGAGCGTGGGTAGATACTCCATGTGGTGAGGATTGGTTTATCCATTTCCAAGACAAGCATGCTTATGGGCGTGTCGTGCACCTGCAGCCCGCACAATGGAAAGACGGATGGCTCGTCATCGGCGACGACAAGGACGGAGACGGCTGTGGTGATGCCGTGGCAGCATGGAAGAAGCCTCGGGGCTCTGCACTTTCTAAAGATAAAGTCTTGCAACCAGCAGAGAGCGATGAGTTTGACAGTAACGATTTGGGATTGCAATGGCAGTTTGAGGGACCATGGAGCCACTACTGGTATTATTGCGATGCCCGCAACTCGCGTCTGCGCCTCTATGGGCCGCAGCAGCCGGAAGGCTTCCGCAATATCAGCGATCTGCAAAATATGCTGCTGCAAAAGTTGCCGGCAGAGAACTTCACGGTAGCGGCCCGTATGAGGTTCATACCCAATCCTGATTTCAAGCCCAAAGGCGAGGAGGGCGGTTTCGTCATCATGGGGCAGGACTATGCGGCAATAAAACTTGTGAGCACAGCGGAAGGATGTGTCCTCCGTTACGTAGTCTGCAAAGGCGCACAGAAAGGCAAAGCAGAAGAGACGATTGAAGAGAAGCCTGTCGCTTTGGTACCTATGCCGCGACCCTACACTCAGAAATATGCTGTCGATGACAAACCGCAGCCACGGTCTGCTACACCTTATATATATGTACGCGTAAAAGTATGGAGCACCGGAGTCGGCAATGGCATCAAGGCACATGCTCAGTTCGCCTACAGCACAGACGGAAAGAAGTACACTGAACTTGGTCAGTCCTTTGACATCGTAGAGGGAAAGTGGATTGGAGCGAAGACTGGCTTTTACTGTATACGTCCGGGAAAGAAAAACGACGCACCGTTTCTCGACATCGATTGGATAAGATTCACCAAATAATCTGCTGCACCGGAAAGAACATGCCTCACCATCAAATTGTCCTTTTCGGTGCCTAAAAATCCTATTCTTACGACTATTCCACCAAAAAATCCACTCTCGGACAATCTTTACTCCCTAATTTTGCAGGCAGAATACAAAAACCTAAATATATATGATACAGTTTAGACATTCGATTTCAATCAAGTCAATCCTTGCATCCTTAGCGGCATGTCTGTTTGTCGCTGGTTGCAGTGACGACGGGTTGCCTATTTCGGCCCCAATCGTCCCACAATCCCAAAGTTCTGTCACGATGTCACTGACGCGCGCCACTGTTGACTCTTTCGCTCAGGCTGGTATCGGTGAAGTTCGATTCTTTGCTTACATTCGTCAAAACAAGCGTGACTCACTCGTTAAGGATACCACCGTCAATCTTGGTGACGGACAATTTGCCATAGGGCTGCCCCTTGGCGAGAACATCCGTGCGTTTATCGTTGCCAACGCCACGGGGGTGGAGGGCACAGAGAAATTCGATTCGGTGTCGTTGACACTTGATCCCTCGCATGAAGCAAATATATGGCTTTCCAACGTTGCCTCGTTCACAACCGACAAGACTGTCAGCCGTGTGGCGTTCTCGCTGCGACGTGTTGTCAGCCGTGCCACATTCCGGCCCGAGGAAGACGCTCAGACGCTGGCTTCGCTCGATAAGTTTGACAACATAGGCATTACATTCGCCAACATCGCCACGCGCTATCGCATCAGTGGAGACTCTGCCGTGGCCGTGTCGTCTGCAGCAATGAAAGTTGATGCTTCCAACGGTTACAGTGCCACGATCAACTCTTTCCCCACTCGCAAAGGTCAAGATCCTTCTGCGCAGCTCCTGCTTACATTCTATCGTGGTACGACTGTAGTCAACAACTCTGTGGCATCTATCGATGGCGGTTTTCACTATACGGGGTCTCACCATTATATGATCACTGTGCCACTCACCGACAATGCCTTTCTTGAAACGCCATGGACACGTGCCGCCAAGACAACTCTTCCATTTCAAATCCATGATATAACCTTCTAAATAAAAGAGTAATTATGAAAAACCATATATTAGTAATACTCTCTTCTTTGTTCTTTTGCGGAGCAGTCTTGTCAGGCTGTTCCAGTGACGAAACCTACGACACAGAAGTGACACGGAAGATCAGCCTTACCATGGACGGACAACCTTGGAGCATCTATTATGGTACCTCCAATCGTCCGCTCTTTATCTACGCTGCTGACGGAAAGTACGTCGCCAATTATTCCACCAGCTATAATTTCTCTCTCGGTAGCGGCAGTTATAAAGTCTTCGCTACGGACCAGAGTGATCTCGTCGACATTCCGAATCCATTGGACGATATGGTTATTGCCCAGGACACGCTGATGAAGCAAACGTTCGGAATCTCCGCACCTGTCAATTACAGCGCTGGTCAAGATATGAGCATTGACATGTTTACGCGTACCGGTGTCTTGCGCCTGCACTCCACGGACGAGAAAGCCGACAAGAGCTATTCTGTCGTGAAGGCAACCGTTACGACACCAGTCACTGGGTATCAGATTGGCAGCGCGTCGTATGTTGTCAATGATGAAGCTCCACTGATTCTCACACATAGCCGTTCAACAAGCAGTGGTGGTATCAACTACAACGATGATATGGTGCTGTTAGGTACACAGCCTGGCGGCCGGAAGGTCAATGTTCACCTTGACTATCTTGACGGTAAGGGCGATGTTGTCAGATCCAAAGACTTTGCCGACGGTTTTGAGATTGTGCCCAACGACACTACCGTGGTCTCTTTCGCACTGAACAATGCTGAGGAGCCCATGATTATAGACTATACTGTAGCGCTCGCATCTGACGAATGGACAGAAGACAAGGTTACGCCCGGTGCACCACTTGTCGTTCCTGACGGCTATACCTACGTGGGCCCTAATGAGGATATCTCCACCATCGTTGCTGCACAGCTCGCCGATGACAACATTACTGCCATCAAGTTATATCTCAAAGCAGGTGAGACTTATACGCTCGGTGCCAATGATCTCGCAGCGCTCACCAAGCCAATAAGCATTGTCGGACAGACTCCTGCACGCAACCAGGCGAAGGCTACGCTCTCGCATGGAGCTTTCACTCCAAACGGCAACATCGAGCAGATAAACTTCAAAAACATCAATTTCTCATCGCCAAGCCGCTTCTTCAATGTGCGTAACCAGAACTTCAACATTGGCACGGTTAGCTTTGACAACTGCGATTGGAATGACTGGAGCGGAGTGATTTGGTATCAAAACACCTCATCTGCTGCTTTGACACAACATATCGGCACCTTCAGCCTCATCTCGTGCCACCTGGCTAATTGGACCTATAGCCGCAACCCGCTGCTCGGTCTGCCTGGGCGCAACCCGGTTCAGGTTGACAAGCTTGTTTTGCACAACAATATTGTAGAAGGCAACAACGTCACCGCCGGAGCCATTTACTCCAATTATGGCAACACGACGATAGATTCACAAGGCAACAACTTCTAATTCAACAACTCACAGCATTATGAACTCACAAACTCATAAACTAAGACATATAGCGGTAGCCTTGCTGGCTACAGCCTCCATGCAGGTGATGGCTCAGGGCACTATCGTCAAAGGTAATGTCACCGACGGCACAGAGCCTATCATCGGTGCCACGGTCAAAGTCAACGGATCTACGGTGGCTACCATCACCGACCTTGACGGTAACTTTGTACTGAAGGGTGTTGACCCAAGTAAAGACGAGATCGTCATCTCATACGTAGGCTTCAGGGAATACAAACAAAAACTCAACGGCAACACCACACTCAATGTGGTGATGAAGGAGGATGTCGGCAATCTCAATGATGTCGTGGTCATTGGCTACGGCACATCGAAGCGCGGCAATCTTACGGGTTCCATGGCTTCGGTGTCAGGCGAGACGTTGGCAAAAGTCCCGGTTTCCAATGTTGCTGAAGCCATGCAGGGCAAGCTTCCCGGTGTGCAGATTACCACATCCGACGGTAGTCCCGACGCAGAGGTGAAAATTCTCGTCCGTGGTGGTGGCTCGCTCACACAGGACAATTCATCGCTCATCATCTATGACGGAATGGAAGTATCCTCGCTCAACGATATACCGCCATCGGATATTGAGAGTATCGATGTGCTGAAGGATGCGGCCTCGACCGCTATCTACGGCGCGCGTGGAGCCAATGGTGTGATACTCATCACCAGCAAGAATCCCAGTAAGCGGCGCACCAGCGTGAGTGTCAACAGCTATTTACAGACACGTAGTCTGGCCAATCATCTTGACGTGCTCGATCCTTACATGTATGTCCGTATGCAATATGAGAACTTACGACAGAAGAGCAGCAATCCAACAGCTTTCTTCAATAAGTTCGGACACGCTTATGAGCAATACATCTATCAGGGCTATGAGGGCACCGACTGGCAGGACGAGGTGTTTGGCACCCACCCTTTGACATGGTATCTCGACGGTACCGTGACGGGAACCGTGAACAAACTGAAATACAAGGTGACGTGGGTGCATCAGAATGCGCCTTCCGTGATGCGCGACAATGGACTGACACAAAACAACGTCAATGCCCAACTGGGTTGGCAAGTCACAAAGTTCCTTTCTGTGGACTATCGTGGACGCTATCTCAACAAGAATGTCGACGGATCAGGAACAGAGGGCGTGAGTCTGCTCACGGCACTCCGTCAGGCGCCTACGGAGGGACTTGATGACTTCATGACCATACCTGCGGATAATGACTACTTCGACCCTAGCACGCTTGAGGAGGTGACGCGCTTCAACCCTATTGAAGAGTCAAAAGCCAACTATCGCCGTCGTATGACCAGCACACTGTCTAATCAGCTTGCCCTCAACTGGACCATCTTGAAAGGATTGACCCTGCACAACGAGTTCAGCTATATCCACACCAAGACACAAGACCGACGCTACTGGGGCATGGGTACGAGTAACGCACGCAACAATGGCAACCAGCCTTATATGTCATGGGCGAATGGCAAGAGCTCGCGCTGGCAGATGACCAACACGCTCAACTACCATCTCGATCTGAAAGAACAAACCCATGTGTTTGACTTCCTTCTCGGTGAGGAGTTGAAGAGTCAGTCGTCGGAGAGCTATACCGATACCTACCGCTATTTTTCAACAGACATGGAGGCTGAGGCTGCTTTCAAGAATGTCGGAGCGGGTACACATTATACATATACTTATTCCGAGCCCTCTGACACCCGCATCAGTTCTTTCTTCGGTCGTGTCAACTATAGCTTCAAGGACCGCTATTTGGCTACCGTCACGCTGCGTGCCGACGGCAGCTCTAAGTTCTCGTCTGACAACCGCTGGGGCTTCTTCCCTGCAGCAGCTCTTGCCTGGCGCGTCAGCAACGAGAAATTCCTTGCAGACTCCAAGGTCGTTTCCAACCTTAAGCTGCGTCTCTCTTACGGAACATCGGGTAATGACCGCATTGATGCCGACCTCTTCCGCAACCTCTATGGCATCAGCCAGACACGTCCCGCAGGGTGGAACTACACCGACAACAGTTGGTACTACCGTCTCTACAACACTTCCTATCCCGTCAACAAGGATGTGAAATGGGAAACGACGATAACCCGCAACTTAGGTATTGACTTCGGATTCTTACGGGAGCGTATCAGTGGAAGCATCGACATCTATAAGAATACGGTGAAAGATCTGCTTGTGGCAAGCGACATCCCCGGCTATTCAGGCTTCACAAAGATGATGACCAACGTGGGACAGACCTCCAACAAGGGTATTGAGCTCAACGTGCAGGGATGGATTGTCAACAATCCCACGTGGAGTCTCAACGCTACGCTCAACATCGGTCACAACGTCAACAAGATCGACAAGCTTGCCAGCGGTGAGACAGAGTGGATACTCTCCTCGGGCTGGGCTGGCAACAGTCTTCTCAATACCGATGACTACCGTGCTTACGTGGGCGGAACCATAGGCCGCATCTATGGTTATGTCAATGATGGCTTCTACACTGTCGATGACTTTGATCACTTCGATGCCACCGCTCGCACGTGGACGCTTAAGAAAGGTGTTGTGGACTGCTCCATCCTTTCCGGATCGCCACGCCCGGGAAATGCTAAGTTCAAGAAACTTGTCGATGATGGTACCGACGTGCTCACCTCCGACGACCGCACCATCATTGGCAACACCACTCCCAAGGCGAGCGGTGGCTTCGGAATGAATGCTACATGGAAGAACTTCGATGCCAGCTTCTTCTGCAACTTCATGGTAGGATTTGATGTCTACAATGCCAATAAGATCTCAATGGTCACTTGGTGGAACAATAGCTACAACAATCTTGCCGGTGTGATGAAAGGCGCTTGGATGAACTTCGACGACATGGGCAACGAAATTCGCTATCAGCCTGAGATACTTGCCACATACAACGAGAATGCCACGATGTGGAATCCCACTTCTATTGGTGCACCTATCGCTATGAGCTATGGTATCGAGGATGGTTCTTTCCTCCGCTTGCAAACGGTGACGTTGGGCTATAGCCTGCCGCTGAGCATCATCAGGAAGGTGCACATGACCAAGTGCCGTTTCTACTTCACGGGCTATAACCTACTCACCCTCACCGGCTATAGCGGTTACGACCCAGAAGTTGACATCGCCACGGGTCTCACGCCGAACATTGACTATAACCGCTACCCACGCAGCCGATCCTATACCATTGGCGTGCAGCTGCAGTTCTAAAGTAACATAAAATACTCCGGCAACACCGAAGCTAACTAAAAAGCAACAACAATGAAAACCAATATAAAAAGCAAGGCAAAGGCACTGTTCTTCATGCCGCTCTACCTTTTTCCTTTTTTGTTTCTGAGCTCCTGCAACGACTTTCTGGAGACAGAGCCGGGAACGGGCTACACTGTGGATGAGGTGTTCTCCACCAATGGCAGTGCGAAGATGCTACTCAAGCAGATCTATTCTCAGCTCACCACCGACGGTCTCTATGGCAGTACGCTTGTTTATGGTCTCAACACCAACACCGATGTAGAGATGACAAGCTACACGTCTGAGATTGCCGACTCACGTGGTTCTGACGTGGGTTGTTTCGATGCGAAGTCCACGTGGACTACACTCAACAACCTGTGGAACAACCTCTACAGTGCCATCAACAACAGCAACGACTTCATTCAGAACTTAGAGATTTCCTCCCTCTACAATGCCGCTGATGCAGACTCTCTCGCAGAGGCAAGGCAGATGGATGGTGAGGCAAAGTGCCTGCGGGCCATGCTCTACCTCGATCTCATTCGCACCTGGGGCGACGTGGTCTTCACCACTAAGGCATCCACCGCTCAGGACGACTTTTTCAATACCGGCACCACCGACCGCAACACAATCCTTACTTATCTCATTGATGAGTTGAAGAAGGTGGAGCCCAACATGAAGTGGGCTTCCGACATTCCGGAGGGAGTGGAGCGCTGCTCACGCGAATTCTGCCAGGCACTCATCGGACAGCTTGCCCTCTACCGGGGCGGCTATGCCCTCTATCCCTCGGCAACCTCCACGACGGGTGAGATGAAGCGTCAGGACGACTACCTCACTTACTACAATACAGCTGTGGAATACTTGGGTAAACTGGTGAACAGCGGCAAGCACAGACTCGGCGACAGCTACGCAAAGGTATGGAATGATGTGTGCAACAAGCGTGTCGTCAACGATGATGACCCTATCTTTGAGATTCCTATGGTGCGCAACGTGACAAGCCGCATTGGTTACAACGACGGCGTCACCATCGCTGCAGGCTCACATGAGTATGGTAGCGCACGCAACTATTGCAACTTCAGTGGCATATATCCCTTCACCTTCGATAAGCGTGATCTTCGCCGCGACGAGACTGTGACATTCTATGCCTATGACGCCCAACTCGATCAGACCGTCAACCGCACCATTGGCTTTACGGGATATGGGGCCGCCAAGTGGTCGAAGCTGAAGATGGAGAATCCCTTGGGCAGCAACAGTGGCTCGAATACGGGCATAGACAACATCAAGATGCGCTATGCCGACGTGCTGCTGATGTATGCAGAGGCGCTCAACGAGGTTAACAATGGTCCAACGGCTGAGGCTAAGGAAGCCTTGAAGCAGGTGCGCCGCCGTGCCTTCGCCACTGAGGATCAGGCCGAGATGGTCGATGCTTATGTGGATGCGTTGAACACAAAGGACAACTTCTTCCAGGCAATCATGGATGAGCGCAAATGGGAATTTGGCGGTGAAGGAGTGCGAAAGTACGACTTGGCACGTTGGAACAAATATGGTGAAGTGATTAGCCGTCTCTATCAGACTGAGAAAGACTGGGGACTTGCTGCCAACGGACAGTATGTGGCTGGTCTCGACTCAGTGCCCTCCAACATCTACTATCATCTTGTTGACAATGCCGAGACGGGACACAAAGTGCTTGAGTTCCGCGGCATCAACGAGTATGGCGATGGCGTCAACCAGCCACGAGGATGGAGCACCCTGGCTTTTGCCTCTACATGGTATGCCCTCAACAGCGAGACGCAGGCATACGACTTCATCGATGCCATCTACTATAGTTTCCGTGGATACATAGGTAAGGGCAATGAGCATCCGACGGCTCCGCTGCACTATCTCATGCCTTATCCCAGCAAGGTCATCACCGACCACCGCGGCAATATTCAACAGCAATATGGTTACTAATGTTCTGTATGCTTCGCCTTGCCGAAGCCAAAAAGCAACAACAATGAAAAAAAACATATTCCTTCTTCTGTCTGTACTGTTCTTCAGCGGAGTGCTTTTCACTGCTTGCTCCGACGATGAGTACACGTCGCGTGGTGATCTTTTCCAGCCACGCTTCATCAACGATCCCGTCTGCACCGTCGACAGCAACAATGCTGCCATCGCGTGGTACGACGTGACAGCGGCGAAAAGCTATACCGTACAGGTGTTTACGGACAACTACTATCAGAATCTCTTCCGTGAGTACACCACAGAGGACCCGTATATCGACATTCAGGATGTGCCCTTTGCCACAGCCTTCTATGTGCGTGTGCGCAGCAATGCCCAGGATAGTGTGCACAACAGTCAGTGGGCCACGACCAACTTCCGCACCACAGCGCGTGGTGACTACGCCCGTTTGCTGCAGGCAGTGTCGAAGATGGAGATTACCGACTCTACGGCCATCATCCGTTGGACAGTGGATCCCAACAATCCTGTTGACTCAATTAGTGTTGAGCCAACGATGAGCAAGACATTGCCGGGGCAGTCACGCTTCCTCACGTCTGAAGAGCGGACTCAAGGATGGGCTCTGGTTACCGGACTGGTGCGCAACACCATGTACACCGTCAACATCTACGACTCCTCAAAGCCACGCACCTATGACAAGCCTTACAATGAGGTGACATTCAAAACTACTGGTCCGGCAGCGCGCGTCATCAACGTGGCCCTCACCGACAATCTTTCGGCAATGCTCGCCGCCAACAACGACGACAGCGACGTGCCCGAAGGCACAGAGTATCACTTGCCGGCAGGCAGTACCTTCACCATCTCGGCGTTCAGCATCAAGAAAGGATTCCGGATTGTGGGTGAGAGTGGAGGCGACAAGCCTATCGTCATCATCAATGGCAGCTTCAAGTTTGAGAGTGGAGCTTATATTTCTGAGATGGAATTCAACAATCTGGAGATTCGCAATGCAGCCGCAGGTCAATACTTCATTAACAACGGTAATCCCTACACGCTGGAGCAGATGAGCATCACCAACTGCGTCCTCCGTAACATCATGAGAGGCTTCTGGCGCCATCAGGGCGAGAACACAAAGCACATCATGAACCTGGAAATTGAAAGTACCATCTTCGATCAGTGTGGTTGGCAGACAGGAACTTATGGTATGTTCAACTTTGGTTCCGCAGGAAAGAGTGCAGTGGCAAGCTATGACCGCATTGACAACCTCACGTTGCGCAACTGCACCTTCAGCCGTGGTGGTTATTCGCAGAACAATAAATACGGATGGGGGAATCTCGTCTACATGCCGATGAGCGACTGTCCTATGAACCTCACGCTTGAGAACATCACCATCTACGACTATTGTGTCAACAACCGTCTCATCGACCTCAACAATGCTGTTGGTTCTAAGCTCACCATCCGTGGCCTGCTGCTTGCGTCACCCTGCGGCGATCTCTACCGCATTGCCAGTGAGACGACGACCGACTTTGGCAACAACTACACCACCAGAGACTATGCGCTCGGAGGTGCAAAGATGAACGCTACCGATCTGGAGCAGACAGCCACTGATCTCTTTGTCAATCCGTCAGGCGGCGACTACACCATCAGGGATCACACTTCTCCTGTCTATGTCAACCGTGCCGGTGACCACAGATGGATCAAGTAATCACACACCGCATCGGCATCACCAAGGATGCCGATGTGACGTAATCATTAGTAAAATTTACATCTTAAACATATTGGCAATCTAAACCTAATATCACTAATATGCTGAAACGTTCTATTTTATCACTGACTTTGGTGCTCATGGACCTGAGCGTTCGTGGCAACTCCCCTACAAGCACCAACACCTACGTGCCGGTACTCTCCTCTGACGAGGCTCAGAAGTTTACGGTGGAGAATGTTCTCAGTGGCACTGACAGCTGGCTGCCGACGGAGCAGACGGTGAACAGCGGTGCTACAGTGCTCAGTGTCAATGGCGCGACGCTCTCATGGACGGCTGTCGACAATGCCCGCACCTACGTCATCTTCAAGGACGGAAAATATCTCACTGGCAAATTAGCAACATCGTACACAGTCACAGAGGATGGCGCCTACACTGTGCGCACAGCCAATCTCATGGGTGGATTGGGTGCAACATCCAATGAAGTGACTTGCCAAAACGTGGCCTCCGGTATCAGAAGCATACAGCATACACAGAAATCAGAAGACTTAGAGCATGAAATTGCTTACAGCCTCTCCGGGCAACGTGTTGGCACCGGCTACAGAGGTATTGTGGTGAAAAAGGGTAAGAAGATCGTTAATTAATATTTGCCAATTACTCTGACAGAAGTACCTCCGTCAAAGTTTGCATTCTAGAGAAAGAAAAACTCGAAGAAGGGGCATCTGAATCTCAAAATGGGACTTTGATAGTGAGAAAAAGGCAGTTTGATCGTGTCATCTCGGCTTTTTTATCTCATCAGAAAGGTGTTTTGATGAGATGAAAAAGGCGAGATGATCAGAAATTCTCTAGAGAATTTTGCAAGAGAAAGGCACTTTGACGATGAAAACGCAGATTGATTTAGCTTGTAAAATACTATAATATGTGTAATGCCCTAATTATCAGGTAGTTATAAAAACGCTTGTAAAAATCGAAAAAATGTGGCCAAAGAGCACCTTGGTGCAGAAGATTGCCAAAAAAAGGCCCGTTTTTTGTCAGTTTTATAAACATATCCTACTTAAATGAAAAAATAGCAGTCTCTTTTAATGTTTGTATAGCTGATGCGTACTCTCCACTACTATGAGGAAACTTATTGTATAATTTCAGCACATTCTTTGCCTATGTCGCACAGAATTGTTATATTTGCAAGTGAATTATCGTAAAAAAGGACCTATGATAAGAGCCCTATTGCTACTTATATTTGCCCTCACTGGCATTGTGCGTACTACGGCTCAGCCTTATTGCGACGTGCGCACCTTCTCGCTGGACGATGGCCTCACTGCCAATGTCATTTCCAAAATCACGCAGACCTCTGACAATCTGATGTGGTTCGGTACATGGAATGGACTGTGCTATTTCGACGGTTACCGCTTCACCACCTTCCGCGGTACACCGGGAGGCGGCGACATGTTGTCGAACAACCGCATACTGTTTCTTGAGCCCAATGCAGCCGGAAATCTGTGGGTGATCACCTATGACCGCCGTCTCTATCTCTTCGACACACATCTGTGTCAGTATGTCGACGTCAACGCGCTGATAGCCACACGTGTGAAAAAGCCGGCCTTATTCCGGTGGGTTTATTCTCTCGATGACGGCTCGACGTGGGTTACGGGTGAGCACGATTCCGACTTGTCGTTGCGCATCGACGACAAGGGCTTCGCTATAGCCACATCAGCGGAAGAGCGAAACAATAGCATCTCCGTTTTTAACAACTTTCCCCGAAAGAAAGCCATGCAGGAAGCAAGAGGGTGCAAAAACAATCCGTTTGCGAAGAAGACTGCGGGAGGAACGTTTGTGGACAGCCGTCATCGGGTGTGGACACTCAGCGCGACGGATGGCGTAGATATGCGTGACGGAAAAACCACCTACCACCTTCAGGCATTGCCACGAACACCTCAGGAGCTCACCACCAGCTTGACACCGTTTATCCATGAGGACGAGCACGGCACCATGTGGATGGTACCTACTGGCGGCACCTTCTGCTATTACGATGAGGCCAAGCACACTTTGGTACCTTATCCCCTTGACGACAACATCATCCCGGGACAATGCATCCCGCTTATCAAGAAGTATTTTATCGACAGCCAGCACAATCTTTGGTTCTCTGGTGACCACAGCCTTACGGAGGTAAACTTCCGCGTGCGCCATGTGCGGCGTGTTGTCACTACCCCCGGAATGGATACGCGCTCACTGTGCGTCGACCATTCCGGAAATATTTGGGTAGGTCAGCAGAAGGGGCTGCTGGCTGTTTACGACCGCAATCTGCATCTGAAAGGGTACGTCACTCCATCGGGCAGCCTGCAGTCGGCACCCATCGCTTTTGGCCAACGCGTCTACACGCTCTTTGAGGACCGGCGCGGACGCATGTGGGTTGGTGGAAAAGGAAGTGGACTCTATTGCATCAGCGGCACAAGTGTGCGGCATTTCACTCACGACGCAAAGGACAAATGGAGTCTGAACCACAACGATGTTTACGACATCAGCGAGGATACACGTGGACGGCTATGGGTGGCAACCTTCGGACAAGGCATCAATCTCGTGGATGAGCAGGGCGGCAGGGTGCGATTTGTCAACAGCAACAATCTCTTGAAACGGTATCCTGCAAAAGGCTTTGGAAGGTCGAGACGCATCACGCATACGCGGAATGACGAGATGATCGTCTCCACGACAAATGGTCTCGTAACGTTCAGCGATCGTTTCTCCAAGCCTCAGGAGATCCGTTTCTACACCTCTACCCACGTATCGGGCGACGTATCTTCGTTGGCGGGTATTGATGTCTCGCAGACACAGGTCAGCCGCGATGGTGCCATCTATGTGTGTACTATGGGCGGCTACTTGCAGACCATCAAAGAGAAGAGCCTGCTGCACGACAATCTCAAGTTCAAGACCATCAGTGAGGTAAATGCCAACGAGGGACTCATCCAGTCGATTGTTGAAGACGGGAAAGGTGGAATATGGCTTGTAAGAGAAGCTTCGATGGACAAATATTCACCATCCAATTGCGGGCTTGCCGTCTATGGCTCCAGTGACATCGGCTCTGTGGAGCAGTTCTCCGAAGCCAAGCCCGTGTGGGATGCTTTGGGACAGCGACTCTTAATGGGATGCAATGGCAGCTTCATCGCCTTCAGGCCGAGCGACATGGTGAAGAGCAGATATATACCCAAAATCGTCTTCACAGCGGTACAGTATCAGGGCGACACAGAGCCACGCTCTTTGCTCAATACTCGAGAGTTGCGTATTCCCAGCAATAAACGCACGCTCACGGTATTCTTCTCTGCGCTCGACTATTCCGACAACAGACTCATCCGTTATGCCTACATGCTTGAAGGCAGTGACGAGAAATGGACCTACGTCACCAACGGCCACAGTGCCTCGCTCAGCCATATTCCTCACGGTCATCTGCGGCTGCTCGTCCGCTCCACCAATGCTGACGGTGTTTGGCAAAACAATACGCGGGCGCTGAACATCTATGCCGAGCCCACCTTCTGGGAGTCGTGGATGGGTTGGCTCATATATATAATAATAGGTGGCGGACTGGTGTATATCGCGATTTATCTCTATGGACAGCAAAAGCGCATACAGCTGCAGACGGAGATGAGGGAGATGATGACCACATTCTTCACCAACATTGGCCATAAGTTGCGCACTCCGCTCACTCTCATTGGCGGACCGGTGACCGAAGTGATGAGAACCGAGTATCTCTCTGACCGTGGTCAAGAGCTGTTGGGCATGGTGAGACGAAACAGCGACAACATGCTCACACTGGTGAACAAGATGCTGGACTATGACCATAATCCCGACAACTATCTTGTTGACGACAATGTGGTGATGCCCAACCGTGATGGCCATGACTGCTCTAACAATCCTGACAGTTATAACAATCATGACAGCCATGACGTTGCCGCTGCTGCATACGCTACGCCCACGCATCCTGACGTGAAACTGCTTGTTGTGGAGGATACCCGCGACCTGCGTCAGTTCCTTTTCACCATACTCTCCTCCGACTACAGTGTCATCACAGCTGAAAACGGACAAGAAGGATTGGAGAAAGCACGCTCAGAGATGCCCGATTTCATCATCACCGACGTGATGATGCCCATTATGGACGGTATGACGATGGTGCATGAGCTCAAGCAGGACAAGAACACGAGCCACATCCCTATCGTCATATTGTCGGCCAAAGCCTCGATGACCGACCGTGTGCAGGGATTGCGCGAAGGTGTAGACGACTATATCACCAAGCCGTTCTCAGCTACCTATCTGAAGGAGCGCGTGGCGAACATCATAGCCCGTCGGCGCAGTCTCCAGCAAGACGTGTTGGTGGAGTTGTCTCATCAAGCCAGTAAGACTGAGCAAGGCAGTCAGACAGAGTTCAAGCTCAACTCTCCGGAGATCATCGATCAGGACAAGGTGATGATGGACAAGCTCATGGCATACCTCGAAGCGCATATCGACGATTCTGAGCTGAAGATGGACGACATGGCTCAGGCTGTCAATCTCGGGCGCACAGTCTTCTATGGCAAGATGAAGTCGATCGTGGGCATGGCCCCCATAGAGTTTGTGCGCCACATACGCATGCAGCGCGCAGAGGAGCTCATTGCCAAGAGCAAGGAAAGTCTTTCGCAGATAGCCTATGCCGTAGGTTTTACGGATCCAAAATACTTCTCGAAGTGCTTTAAGAAAGAAACGGGCATGTCACCGTCGGAATATCGTGCGAAGGCGAAGGCGGGAGAGGAAGAATAATTGACGGAAAGTTCTATTCACAAATAGGTATCTTCAAAACGTAAGGTGATTACGTGGCGTTATCGCAATCAGGCGATAAGAGCTGCGTAATCATCTTTTTTTTGCTACTTTTCCTTGCTATTGCCAAAAATTACCCTTTTAAACGGCAATTTTTGCCTAATGAGAGTAGGGACAAAGTAGTAATTTTGCGGCAGAAACAATAAAACTAAAAGATTCTTTATGATGCAATTCTCTATCAAATCTCTTTTTGCCTCATTGGCTATCGTGGCCGGACTCTTGACGGTTTCACTCAGCACGATGGCGCAGAGCGTCGAGCGTACACCCGCATTTCCCGGTGCCGAGGGCTGGGGGCGCTATGTCACCGGCGGCCGCGGCGGAAGGGTCATCCATGTGACCAATCTCAACGACAGTGGCGCGGGATCGCTGCGGTCTGCTATTGAGCAGAGTGGCGCACGCACGATCGTGTTTGATGTTTCGGGCACGATTCATCTCAAGAGTGAGCTCGACATTCGCAATGCCAATCTGACGATTGCCGGGCAGACAGCTCCCGGCGATGGCATCTGTGTTGCCGACTGGCCGGTGGTCATCAAGGCACCCAACGTGATCGTTCGCTTCATGCGTTTCCGTCTTGGCAACATCTATGCCGACAAGGGGCAGGGCGGCCATGAGGGCGACGGCTTTGGCGGTTTTGACGGTCAGGACATCATCGTGGACCACTGTTCTGTGAGTTGGAGCATCGACGAGTGTCTGTCGGTCTACGGCAACGACCGCATGACCGTGCAGTGGTGCATCGTCAGTCAAAGCCTGCGCAATGCCGGACACGTGAAAGGCTCGCACGGCTATGGCGGCAACTGGGGTGGCAGAGGAGCCACCTATCACCATAATCTTTTGGCTCACCACGACTCGCGTGTGCCGCGTCTCGGCGACAGACCCTATCTTGCCGATGGTGTCACGCCCAACCTCATAGACACTACCGATCTGAGAAACAATGTGATGTACAACTGGGCAGGAAACGGATGCTATGGTGGAGAGGCCATGCACGTGAATATCGTGAACAACTACTATAAGCCCGGACCCGCTACCAACCAGCGTGGAGGGGTTTACCGCTACCGCATCGCCGGTATTGGAGTGCGCAGTGCTCCGGGAGAGGCAGCTTATGGCGTATGGGGAAAATACTATGTCGACGGAAATGTCAATCCCGACTGGAACAATATGACGCGCAACAACTGGGCTTACGGCATCTATCAGCAGGTGAGCAGCAGTAACCTCAACTGGAACCAAGCTACGCGCGACTCGATCAAGCTCTCGGAGCCGCTCCACTTCATGCGTGTCACCACACACTCGGCTGAAGATGCTTACCATCGTGTACTCGACTATGCGGGAGCCTCGCTTCACCGCGACTCTGTGGACGAGATGATCGTAAATGATGTGGCGAATGGTTTGGCTTCTCACACCGGAAAGATTGTGAGCAGCAAGGGAGCTGATTTGCCGGGCATCATCGACAATCCGTGGGACAACCGGCCGGAAGGTGTCGACAGTGCAAGCTACAATCCTTGGCCTGTGCTCAAGAGTGAGCCAGCACAGCGCGATACCGATGGCGACGGCATCCCCGACGAGTGGGAGACTGCAAACAGCCTCGATCCCTACAATGCTTCCGACGGTGCCATGATCACTTCCGACGGCTACACCAACCTGGAGCACTACATCAACAGCATCGTGGCCCATATCATGGAAGCCGAAAACGAAGGCGGAACAGAGCAAGGCGATATTCAGACGGTTGAAGGAACAGGCACCGGCATGTTCACCATCAGCAACAGCACACACACCGACGGATGGAATTTCGTGCAAGGATATGCCATCAGCAATGATGACAACAAAAGCTATACATCCAATGGCGACTACGTGCGCTTCTTTGCCAACACGCTCTACAACATCTCGTTGCCCAAGAATGTGAATGTATCTGAGGTGACCGTCACGGGGCAGGCTTACCGTGCTTCACGTCCGTCTTATCTTGCGGAGTTGGGAGGCCAAACTTTCAATAGCGATCTCTATACCTTCACGCGTGGTACGGAATCGGCTTATACCATCAAGCTCGACAAGAGTGCGACCGGAACACTCTCGTTTCAATTCTCTGCCGACACCGATGTGAAGATTACGCTTAAGTCTGGAATCACCAGTGGCATCAAGACTATTCTGAAAGCAGCATCTACAAACAGTCTTTCCGACAACATTGTCTACAGCATCGACGGACGCAAGCTGGGCAGCATCAGCGATCTCAAAGCATTGCCGAAGGGCGTCTATATTTGCAACCACAAGAAAATAGTGAATAAATAGGTAGGATAAAGTATCAGGAAGAGGGGGAAACGACAGTTTTTCCCCCTTCAAACGAGAAAAAGTAACCTTATGGAATGATACTTTCTCTCTAATTTTGCAACAGAGACCTATAAACAATTTAATAACAGATTATGAAAAAGTTTACGCTTATTCTGGTAGCAGTATTATCTGCTTTCTGTCTGCAGAGCCAGGCACAGACCGCACCCACTTGGGACATCATCGACACGTGCAAGACGACGGTCGTTGACCAAAACGTTGTCTTTAGTGTTCCGTCAGACGACTATCTTGACATCACCAAGGCATGGATTCCTGCCGACTCGACGGCGAACAAGCCGAAGACAAAGGCTGACGGCGATGGCATCATGCAGTTCGACAACATGCGCAAAGGCAACTTTGCCGTCTTCCATCTCAATGTCACCTCCGAGTCCAAGGTCAAGGTGAACATGCAGATGGCCACGAAGCAGGCTGCCGCAACGGTGGAGTTTGTGCTCTTCAATGCTGACCACGAGCTGGAGCAGGATATCCTCGTCAATGCCACGAACACCGGCAACTGGAGCAAGTTCGCCGACAACTATTTCATCACCGACAAGGCTGTGAAAGCAGGAGAGAAGACTTTGGTGATCATCTTTGACGGCACCAAGGAGACGGTGAACCTGAGACAGATCCAGTGGACGAAGTTTGGCAACCAGGCCACCTACTCTTGCTACCCCAATGTCGTCAGCGATGACGACAATGAGCATGCCGGAACCATCACCATGTCGCCCAGTGCCAGTTCCTTCATTGAGGGCACCGAGATCACCGTCACCGCTACTCCTGCCGAAGGATACAAGTTCCTCTATTGGAAAAACGTTGACGGCGACGTGCTCACCACCTCCAACGCTTACACCTTCAATATCTATGAGGACACGGATCTTGATGCCTACTTCAAAAAACTCAATATGGTGAATGCCATCCCGGGAACCGTGGATCCCAACACCATGACCAAAGGTGGAAAGAATGGCGATGTCGCCGCAGTGGAAGCCGGAACGAAGAATGCGCCACGTTTCATCACTGACTATGAGAACAAGGAGAATGCCGACACGCTGAATATCATGAGTGGCGTGGAATATCTCAACAACTTCCGTGACGGTGACTTCCTGACACTGAAGGTCAGCGTAGCCAAGCAGGCTAAATACTATATCAACTGCCTGGCCTCTTCCAAGCAGTCTCAGCCCCACTTTGCAGTGGCCTTTGTCAACGAGGACGGTACGACTGCCGACTCTGTCAACGTCAATGTGCCATCAACCGGACAGTGGTTCAACTACACCAAGGTCAACGCACAGACCAATGTGGAAATTCCGACAACCGTCAACAAGGTCGTCATCTACTTCCATGAGGACGGTGCCAAGAAATATACCGAGAATATCATGAACCTCAGCTTCTCTGAGGCTGCGGCAGACCCGACGCTTGATGCTGAGGGCAAGAGCATTCTCATTGGTGGCACCACATCCGGAATCACTATGATCAAGGGTGATGTGAAGAATGGCAAGAATTCTCCTGCTTACAATCTGAGTGGCCAGCGCGTCAGCAGCAACTACAAAGGCATTGTGGTGCGCAACGGCAAGAAATACATTGTTAGATAAAGTAATAAGTGAAGGCGGCATGCCGTTATATATAAGGTGTGCCGCCGTTTTTTTCAAACTATGCAAAACAATAAAGCATTCATCGTCTCGCTACTGTTCGCGGCAATGCCAGTGGCTGCCCAACAGTTGCCCTATCAGAATCCTCAGCTCACTCCGTTGGAGCGTGCCCGTGACCTGTGCGCACGTCTCACGCTGGAGGAGAAGTCGCAACTCATGCGCAACTCGTCACCGGCCATCCCCCGACTGGGTATCCCGCAGTTTGAATGGTGGAGCGAGGCTCTGCATGGCATAGCCCGCGACGGCTACGCCACGGTCTTTCCTCAGAATACCGGCATGGCGGCTTCGTGGGACGATGCGTTGCTTTACCGGGTGTTTTGTGCCATTTCCGACGAGGCTGTAGCCAAAAACAATATGGCCAGACGCAGTGGGGAGATCAAGAAGTACCAGGGCGTGAGCATTTGGACGCCCAACGTAAACATCTTCCGCGATCCGCGTTGGGGACGGGGAATGGAAACCTATGGCGAGGATCCCTATCTGACGACGCGCATGGGCTTGGCGGTTGTCAATGGCTTGCAGGGGCAGGACGACACCAATCACAAAAAACAAAACTACTATAAGACACTGGCTTGTGCCAAACATTTCGCTGTACACAGCGGACCGGAGTGGAACCGCCATGTGTTCAACATTGAGAATTTGCCCGAGCGTGACCTGTGGGAGACCTATCTGCCGGCTTTCAAGTCGCTTGTCCGCGACGGACATGTGCGTGAGGTGATGTGTGCTTACCAGCGCATCGACGGAGAACCCTGCTGCGGCAACAACCGCTATTTGGCTCAGATCCTGCGCGGCGAGTGGGGCTATGACGGACTCGTGGTCAGCGACTGCGGCGCCATCGGTGACTTCTACCGTGAGGGGCGGCACCATGTGGTGAACTCTTCGCAGGAAGCGTCGTCGATGGCTGTACGTGCCGGAACGGACGTGGAGTGCGGCGGTGTCTACGCTTCCCTGCCGCGTGCCGTGAAGAAGGGGATCATCGCTGAGAGCACAATCGACACAAGTGTGGTCAGACTGTTGAAAGCGCGCTTCGAGGTGGGTGACTTCGACGATGAGACGCTGGTGCCTTGGAAGCGCACGGGCGAGGAGATGATTGCCACACCGGAGCATCATCAGCAGGCTTTGCAGATGGCACGGGAAAGCATGGTGCTCCTGCAGAACCGCAACAACATTTTGCCTTTGAAGAAGGATATGAAGATTGCGGTGATGGGGCCGAATGCGAACGACTCAGTGACGCTGTGGGGCAACTACAATGGCTACCCGACTGCCACGTCGACCATCCTGCAAGGCATACGCTCGAAAGACGGTAACGTGAAGTACATCAGCGGCTGTGGCTATACCCGCAACGAGATCAGTGAAAGTCATTATGGCGAGATCGCTACTCCCGACGGACAAAAGGGCATGAGGGCCACTTACTGGAACAACACCGACATGAAGGGCGATCCTGTAGCGACAGCGACGATGCGTGAGCCCATCAACCTGAGCAATGGCGGCAACACGGTGTTTGCGCCCAGCGTGAACCTTGAGGACTTCTCGGCTGTCTACGAGGGCGTGTTCACCCCGAAGGAGAGCAACACGCTGATGGTGAGACTGTCGAGCGACGACAAGGACAGGGTGATCATCAATGGCGACACGGTCATCAACAGTTGGAAGGTGCGCCATCGTGTCAGCGAGTCTGCAAAGGAATATAGGTTTGAGGCTGGCAAGCACTACAACATCCGTGTGGAATATGTGCAGGAAAAGGACATGGCTGTTTGTCAGTTCGACATTCTCCGCAAGGCTACCATCACCGCTCAGGACATCGTTGCGAAGGCCGCCGACGCCGACGTCGTGGTGTTTGTCGGAGGCATCTCTCCACGCCTGGAGGGCGAGGAGATGAGCGTCAAGGAGCCGGGCTTCCGCGGTGGCGACCGCACGAGCATCGAACTGCCGGAGGCTCAGCGCGAGGTGGTGCGCCTTCTCAAGGAGGCTGGCAAGAAGGTGGTCTTTGTCAACTGCAGCGGTGGCGCGATGGCATTGAAGCCGGAAGCCAGGAACAGCGAGGCGATCTTGCAGGCTTGGTATGGTGGAGAGAGTGGGGGACAGGCTGTGGCCGACGTGCTCTTCGGTGACTGCAATCCCGGTGGCAAGCTGCCGGTTACTTTCTACCAAAGCGACAAGGATCTGCCCGACTTCCTCGACTATCACATGACGAACCGCACATACAGATATTTCAAGGGACAGCCGCTGTGGGCCTTCGGCTACGGCTTGAGCTATACGACATTCAAACTGGGTAAAGCCAGTGTGGGCAATGGCCGCAATGGCGGCAAGGCTGTCAGCGTGAACGTGAAAAATACGGGCAAGATGGCCG
>R21__coassemble_288_pt1 | contig 43024 bp, 29 predicted proteins | sample R21__metabat2_high_PE_018 | metagenome-assembled genome bin R21
TATATATCGCGACGCTCCGCCGCTCCTCCCCCCCTTCTCTCCCTCCTTCCGCGCAGTTTTCCGCAACATTTCCTTCTTCTTCCTGCACTTTGCCAGGAAAAAACCGTAACTTTGCATCTGCCATCCTCTCCCCGGCCCATGAGTCTCTTCTTCTCTCCCCCGGCTTGCCGATGGTCTCGAAAGCAATCAACCCGCAAAACACGCTAAAGCATATGCCAGAACAAAAAAATACCGCGCCCCGTCGCAAAAAGGCTTCCACACCCATTGACCCCACCTACGGCCATCTGCAGCCGCAGGCCATCGACGTGGAGAAAGTGGTGCTCGGTGCCCTGATGATCGACAAGGACGCCTTCTCTGTCGTCTCTGAGCTCATTCGCCCCGAGACCTTCTACGACCCGAGCCACCAAAAGATCTTCAAGGCCATCCAAACCCTGAACATGGAGGAAAAGCCCGTCGACATCCTCACCGTCACCAACGAACTGGAGCGTGAGGGCACCATCGACGATGTCGGTGGCCCGAACTACATCATCGAGCTTTCTTCCCACGTCGCCTCATCAGCCCACATCGAGCAGCACTCCAAGATTCTCAAGCAGAAGTTCCTCGCCCGCCAGCTCATCTCCTTCGCCAGCGACATCGAGACCAAGGCCTTTGACACCGCCGTCGACGTCGACGAACTCATGCAAGAAGCTGAGGGCAGCCTCTTCGAGCTCTCGCAGAAAAATATGAAGCAGGACTACACCCAGATCGACCCGGTCATCCGCCAAGCCATCGACACCCTGCAAAAGGCTTCCGCCAACACCAGCGGTCTGACGGGTATTCCCTCCGGCTTCACCAAACTCGACGACATGACCTCGGGTTGGCAGAAGAGTGACCTCGTCATCATCGCCGGACGTCCGGCCATGGGTAAGACCTCGTTTGCGCTGTCCATCGCCAAGAACATCGCCGTCGACTATCAGACCCCCATCGCCTTCTTCTCGCTGGAGATGAACAACGAACAGCTCGTCGACCGCCTTATCTCCAACGTCTGCGAGATCGAGGGCAAGAAGATCATGAACGGTCAGCTCGCCCGCGACGAGTGGGAGCGACTCGACAAAAACCTCTCGCGCCTCACGGGTGCACCCATTTACGTCGACGATACCCCAGGCCTCTCCATCTTTGAGCTCCGTACCAAAGCACGCCGTCTCGTCAGGGAAAAAGGCGTGAAAATCATTATGATCGACTACCTGCAGCTGATGAACGCCAACGGCATGCGCTTCGGCAACCGTCAGGAAGAGGTCTCCACCATCTCGCGCTCTCTCAAAGGTCTGGCCAAGGAACTCGACATTCCCATCATCGCCCTCTCACAGCTCAACCGTACCGTGGAGAACCGTGAGGGTATTGAAGGTAAACGCCCACAGCTGAGCGACCTGCGTGAGTCGGGAGCTATCGAGCAGGATGCCGATATGGTGCTCTTCGTCCACCGTCCCGAGTACTACCGTATCTACCAGGACGAGAAAGGCAACGACCTCCATGGCAAGGCACAGATCATCATCGCCAAGCACCGTAAAGGTGCCACGGGCGACGTGCTGCTGACCTTCCAAGGACAGTACACCCGCTTCATGAACCCTGAGGATGCCCAGTTGGCACCACTGCCAGGCGACATGAATGGCGGAGAGTTCATTGGTTCCAAGATGAATCAGGACTACGGCGGCGCACCGGAAACGGATTCTTACGCAGCTGATCTACTGGCCGGAATGCCTCCAGACACCGGCGGGCCAGCACCGTTCTAATAAATTATTAGAAAAACAAGCAAAAAAGTTTCAGATTATTTGCTCGTGTCGACCGAATTGTTTACCTTTGCACTCACGAACAGAAATAGATACGAATCAACACATAAGGTTATGGCAAGTTTGTACATCCTTCTAAGCATTATTATTAGCATTCGACTGTATCCCACAGTTGGAAGTGAGAAGGTGTGCGTGCATGTCTGACGGACAACAACCATACAGAGCCTTTCCACTTCCATGAGTGGGAAGGCTTTTTTGTTTGGGCATGTTTCAGGAAATAACAGAGAAAGCAAAAACATTAATACATTAAAGAATATGAGCGACAGACTTTACATTTTCGACACGACGCTCCGCGATGGCGAGCAGGTGCCAGGTTGTCAGTTGAACACAGTGGAAAAGATTCAAGTGGCCAAGCAACTGGAACTGTTGGGCGTGGACGTCATCGAGGCTGGCTTCCCCATCTCCTCACCGGGGGACTTCAACTCTGTGGTGGAAATCTCAAAAGCGGTGACATGGCCGACTATCTGCGCACTGACACGTGCAGTGGAAAAGGACATCGACGTAGCCGCCGAGTCGCTGAAATATGCCAAGCACAAGCGCATCCATACGGGTATCGGAACCAGTGACTCACATATCAAATATAAGTTCAATTCCAACCGCGAGGACATCCTGGAGCGTGCCGTGCGCGCCGTGGCCTATGCCAAGAAGTATGTCGACGACGTAGAGTTCTATGCTGAGGACGCCGGACGCACCGACAACGAGTATCTCGCACGTGTGGTAGAGGCCGTCATCAAGGCCGGTGCCACTGTGGTCAACATCCCCGACACCACCGGCTATTGCCTGCCCAATGAGTATGGTGCCAAGATCAAGTACCTCAAAGAGCATGTCGACAACATTGACAAGGCCATCATCTCCACCCACTGCCACAACGATCTGGGCATGGCAACAGCCAACACACTCGAAGGTGTACTCAACGGCGCGCGCCAGGTAGAGGTGACGATCAATGGCATCGGCGAGCGTGCTGGCAACACTTCCTTGGAGGAGATCGCCATGATCCTCAAATGCCATAAGAAAATTGGCATCGACACAAACATCAACACCCGCAAGATCTATCCTATCTCGCGCATGGTCTCCTCGTTGATGAACATGCCTGTGCAGCCCAACAAGGCCATTGTCGGCCGCAATGCTTTCGCTCATTCCAGCGGCATCCATCAGGACGGTGTGCTGAAAAACGTACAGACCTACGAGATCATCGACCCGAAAGACATCGGACTCGACAACAACGAGATCGTGCTCACCGCACGCTCCGGACGCGCTGCCCGCCGCGATCGTCTGGAGGTCAACGGCGTGGATATCAAGGACGAGGGGACGCTCGACAAGATCTACAAGCAGTTTCTCGCACTCGCCGACAAGAAGAAAGAGATCACCGACGACGACGTGCTCATGCTCGCCGGCGCTGATCGCACCGCCAACCACAGCGTGAAACTCGACTATCTGCAGGTGACCACCGGAAAGGGTGTGCGCTCCGTGGCCAGCATCGGACTGGACATCGCCGGACAGAAATTCGAGGAGTGCTCCACAGGCAACGGCCCTGTCGACGCTGCCATCTCTGCCCTGAAGCGCATCGTCCGCAAGCAGATGACGCTCAAGGAGTTCACCATTCAGGCTATCTCCAAGGGTTCCGACGACGTCGGCAAGGTGCACATGCAGGTGGAATACGACGGTCAGATCTACTACGGCTTCGGTGCCAACACCGACATCGTCACCGCGTCTGTCGAGGCATATATCGATTGCATCAATAAGTTCAGAGTGAAATAACATAGCAGAATCCAATAACACATATTATATATATGAATACCCTGTTTGATAAGATTTGGGACAGTCACGTCGTTCAGATTGTTAAGGACGGTCCCACACAGTTGTATATCGACCGTCTTTACTGCCACGAGGTGACCACTCCCCAGGCTTTCCAAGGCTTGCGTCAGCGCGGGCTGAAGGTGTTCCGCCCCCAGCAGGTCTTTGCCATGCCCGACCACAACATACAAACCCACGACCAGGACAAACCCGTCGCTGACCCCGTGGGCCGCAAACAGATCGACACGCTCGACAAAAACTGCAAGGAGTTTGGTGTCACCGAATTCAAGATGAACACGCCCGAGAATGGTATCATCCATGTCGTCGGCCCCGAGACCGGCCTCTCTCTGCCGGGTATGACCATCGTCTGCGGTGACTCTCATACCTCTACCCACGGCGCTATGGGTGCCGTCGCCTTTGGTATCGGTACTTCTGAGGTGGAGATGGTACTCGCCTCACAGTGCATCCTGCAGCAAAAACCAAAGTCGATGCGCATCAACATCAACGGTACGCTCAAGCCGGGCGTGACCGCCAAGGATGTCGCTCTCTACCTGATGTCACAGCTGACAACCTCCGGCGCTACAGGTTACTTCGTGGAGTATGCCGGCGATGTAGTGCGCAACTTGAGCATGGAAGGCCGTCTGACCCTCTGCAACCTATCCATTGAGATGGGTGCCCGCGGTGGTTTTGTAGCACCGGACGAGAAGACTTTCGCTTATATCAAAGGAAAGAAATATGCGCCTAAAGGCGAGGATTGGGAGCGCGCCGTGGCTTATTGGAAGACACTGAAGTCCGGCGACGACGCTGTCTTCGACCGCGAGGTGACCTACGACGCAGCCGACATTGAGCCGCGTATCACCTACGGCACGAACCCAGGTATGGGTATTGCCATCAACGGCACCATCCCCACACTCGACGAGATTCCCGAGAGCGACCAGGCTTCGTTCAAGAAGAGTCTAAAATATATGGGCTTTGAGCCGGGCGAGAAACTGCTCGGTCATCCTATCGACTATGTATTCCTCGGTGCCTGCACCAACGGCCGCATCGAAGACTTCCGTGCTTTCGCCTCTCTGGCCAAGGGACATCACAAGGCCCCGAACGTGGTGGCTTGGCTCGTCCCCGGCTCTTGGGCAGTGGCACAGCAGATCAAGAACGAAAAGCTCGACAAGGTGCTCAACGAGGCCGGATTCGAGATTCGTCAGCCCGGATGCTCAGCTTGTCTGGCCATGAACGATGATAAGGTACCGGCAGGACTCTACAGCGTGTCCACCTCCAACCGTAACTTTGAGGGCCGTCAGGGTCCGGGCTCGCGCACCATTCTGGCCAGTCCGCTGGTCGCAGCTGCCGCAGCTATCACCGGTAAGGTCACCGACCCACGTGAGTTCATGTAATCTTCTTGGTTGAACACATCAGTATATTATCGCAATGAAACAGAAATTCAATGTTATCACATCCAGCTGCATTCCTCTTCCGTTGGAGAATGTAGATACAGACCAGATCATCCCCGCCCGCTTCCTCAAGGCTACTGACAAGGAAGGCTTCGGCGACAACCTCTTCCGCGACTGGCGCTATAACAAAGACGGCAGCCTGAAAAAGAACTTCGTCCTCAACGATCCCAGCTACTCAGGCTGTATCCTTGTGGCCGGTAAGAACTTTGGCTCAGGCTCCAGCCGCGAGCATGCCGCATGGGCAATCGCCGGTTATGGCTTCCGCGTAGTCATCAGCTCGTTCTTTGCTGACATTCATAAGAACAATGAGTTGAACAACTTTGTGCTTCCCGTCGTCGTCACCGAGCCGTTCCTCAAGGAACTCTTTGACAGCATCGCCAAGGATCACAAGACCCAGGTGAAGGTGGATCTGCCCAACCAAACGGTTACGAATATGGCTACCGGCGAGAGCGAGCACTTCGAAATCAATGGTTATAAGAAGCATTGCTTGATGAATGGTCTCGACGATGTCGACTTCCTCGTGCAGAACCGCGACAAGGTGGAGGCCTTTGAAAAGAACCGTAAAACATGGAACCACTAAATAGGATGAAGTCGCGCATCGAGATCATGGACTCTACGCTGCGCGACGGCGAACAGACCAACGGCGTCAGCTTCCTACCTCATGAGAAGCTGATGATCGCACGTCTGCTGTTGGAGAAAGTAAATGTCGACCGACTTGAAGTGGCTTCGGCACGCGTCTCTGAAGGTGAGAAAGACGCTGTCACCGGCATCTGCCGCTTCGCCGAGCAGGCCGGATACCTCGACCGTATTGAGGTGTTGGGCTTCGTCGACCATAACAAAAGCGTGGACTGGATCGCTGACACAGGCGGTCACGTCATCAATCTACTGGCAAAAGGCTCCTATAAGCACTGCACACAACAGCTCCATAAGACACCCGAGCAGCATATCGAGAACATCCTCGACGTGCTCGACTACGCAGAGAGCAGACACTTCCACGTAAATCTATATCTCGAGGATTGGAGTTCTGGTATGATCAACTCCCCGGAATATATTTACCAGATGATGGAAGCGATGAAAGACACCAACATCGAGCGTTTCCTGTTGCCCGACACGCTGGGCATCCTCACTCCGACGCAGTGTGAGGACTTCATCACGAAAATGGTGGACATGTACCCCGACAAGCGCTTCGACTTCCATGCCCACAACGACTATGACATGGCTGTAGCCGACTCTCTGGCCGCTGTGCGCTGCGGTGCTGCGGGTATTCACGTCACCGTCAACGGTCTCGGTGAGCGTTGCGGCAATGCACCGCTATCGAGCGTGGAGGCTGTATTAAAAGATATGTGCGGTGTAGAGACGAACATCGTCGAGAGCCAGCTCAACATGATCAGCCGTGTCGTGGAAGGCTATAGCGGCATCGCCGTGTCGCCCAACGAGCCGATCGTCGGTGAGAACGTCTTCACCCAGGTGGCCGGTGTCCACGCTGATGGTGATAAGAAAGACAATCTCTACAGCAACGCCTTGAAGCCTGAGCGCTTCGGACGTAAGCGGGAGTTCGCCCTCGGAAAGAACTCCGGTAAAGCCAATATCGAGAAGAACCTCGAAGAACTCGGCATGACACTCACACCGGAACAGGTTCGCAAGGTCACGCAGCGCATCACAGAACTCGGTGACCGCAAGGAGGTGGTCACACAAGACGACCTCCCCTATATCGTCTCCGACGTCCTCAACCGCCACGATGCCATGGAGGAGCGCGTGAAGCTCTTGAGCTATATGGTTTCCACATCCTATGGGCTGAAACCGATCGCCAGTCTGAAAGTGGAGATCAACGGCAAGGTTTATACGGCCGACGCCACCGGCGACGGTCAGTACGATGCCTTTGTAAAAGCGCTCCGCAAGGTTTATCGTGAGAGCCTCAACCGTACGTTCCCGCGCCTGACCAACTATAGCGTCACCATCCCGCCCGGCGGACACACCGATGCCCTCGTACAGACCATCATCACATGGCAAGACGACAATGGACGTGTCATCCGTACACACGGTCTCGATGCCGACCAGACCGAGGCTGCTATCAAGGCTACCTTCAAAATGCTCAACAGCTTTGAAGAAGAGATTTTCAAAAAGAAATAAACAACAAACAATACATAGCATATTATGAAACTGAACATTGCTGTTCTCCCCGGCGACGGTATTGGACCGGAGATCATGCCGCAGGCACTCCACGTGCTCGACGCGGTGGCTAAGAAGTTTAACCATGAGTTCACCTATCACGAGGCTGTCTGCGGTGCACATGCCATCGACGCTGTCGGTGATCCGTTCCCCGATGAGACGTTCAAGACCTGTATGGACGCTGACGCTGTACTCTTCGCCGCTGTGGGTGATCCGCGCTTCGACAACAATCCGACACTGAAGGTGCGTCCTGAGACTGGTCTGCTGGCTATGCGCAAGAAGCTCGGACTCTTCGCCAACGTACGCCCCGTGGCAACCTTCGACTGCCTGCTCCACAAGAGCCCGCTGAAGGAAGAGCTCATCAAGGGCGCTGACTTCGTGGTCATCCGAGAGCTCACCGGTGGTATGTACTTCGGTGAGAAATACCAGGACGACGAGAAGGCTTACGATACCGACATCTATCATCGTTCCGAGATTGAGCGCATCCTGAAGGTGGCCTTTGAGTTCGCTCAGCGTCGCAACCACCACCTCACCGTCGTTGACAAGGCTAACGTGCTGGCCAGCTCGCGTCTGTGGCGTCAAGTAGCTAAGGAGATGGAGCCGAAATATCCAGATGTCAATGTCGACTATATGTTCATCGACAACTGCTCGATGCGCGTGCTCACTGAGCCCCGCTTCTTTGATGTCATCGTCACAGAGAACACCTTCGGCGACATTCTCACCGACGAGACGAGTGCCATCACGGGGTCCATGGGTCTCCAGCCTTCCGCTTCTCTTGGCGAGCACACCCCGCTCTTCGAGCCTGTCCACGGCTCTTGGCCACAGGCAGCAGGCAAGAACCTCGCCAACCCGTTAGCTCAGATTCTCTCCGCAGCTATGATGCTCGAGCACTTCGGACTGAACAAAGAAGGTGCTCTCATCCGCGAGGCCTGCGATCAGAGCTTGGAGAAGAACGTGCGCACACCGGAGATTCAAGTCGAGGGCGGCAAGCACTATGGCACGAAAGAGGTTGGCGAATGGATCGTCAACTACATCGAGAACAAGTAAAAGCGAAGGATCAGTATTTCGCCCTTCCAAGCTGACCTATGCTTGAGAACCGCAACACTCCCTTCAAAACCAAAAGTGCAGTGCACTTTGCTATAACAACAAAAGCCGGCAAATTCTGCCGGCTTTTGGTATTCTCCCATCTTTTGTTCTTTGCCCTGTTGCTGGAAAGCTCCAACCCCTGCTTAAAAAAGAAGCCTAAAACCCTTGCTTTTCTCCTTGAAACTCCTTATTTTTGCATATCATCTTCCCTCAACAATCATTCAACCATGACGGACAAGCAGCTTCACTACATAGAAGGCGTTGGATGGCACTACGACAGTGACCACTCCATGACGCGCCGCATGAGCACTGGATGCTCAGCATCCGCTCATCGTCATCTTGGAAAACGGCTTCCCTCCGCTTTACAAACCACCCGGGAAGTATTTTGATGCTTGTGCCAAGGGCCTATTGCTCATGCTCGCGCCGTGGACCTACCACACAGAGCGGCGCACCATCACCCGCGAGCAATGTCTTGCCCTCAACAACTTCGCCTTTGAGATCTGTGACGACCCCTGGATCAGCGACATGGAACAACAGCTGTTGCAACTTGCCTTGCATAAGGACAAATAAGACTTGCGTAAGGACAAATAAAAATCCCCTTGCCACACAACGGTAGCAAGGGGAAAAAGGTTTCTAAACGGAGTGTTTAATCATTCTCAAGACCAAGGCTTTTCTTGATAGCCTCGATCTTCTTCATGCCTTTCTTGTCCAGTTCTTCATACTGTGAAGCCTCCGTCATGGTGTCCTTCACCTCAATATAGAACTTGATCTTAGGCTCTGTTCCGGATGGACGCACGCTCACCTTGGTGTCGTCGTCGCAGAACCACTGCAACACGTTGCTGGCCTCCGGCATAGCAAGGTCGGTGAACTTACCATCAGCAGAAGTAGCCTTCAGCGTCTTATAGTCCTTCCACAGTACTACCTTAGAGCCACCGAGTTCCTTCGGCGGGTTAGCGCGGAAGTCACTCATCATCTTTTGGATCTCCTCAGCACCGCTCTTTCCGGGACGCTCAACATTCACCGTGAACTCCTTGGAGAAGCCATATTCGAGATAGATGCCCATGAGGATGTCGTAGAGCGTCTTGCCCTGGTCCTTAGCATAAGCGCAGATCTCTGCCAGCAGCGAACAAGCTGACACAGCGTCCTTATCGCGAACGAAGTCCTCAGCAAGGAAACCATAGCTTTCCTCACCGCCACCGATATACTGCTGTTTGCCTTCTGAGAGAGCAATCTCGCGGGCAATCCACTTGAAGCCCGTGTAGCAGTCACGCATCTCGATATGCTGTTTTTCTGCGATCTTATGGATCACCTCTGTGGTGACAATCGTCTTCACGATGAAGTCCGTAGGTTTGAGCAAACCCTTCGACTTGCGGTTGGTGATGATATACCACAAGAAGATCAGACAGGTCTGGTTACCATTGATGAGCACCCACTCACCCTTATCATTCTTGCAAGCCATACCTACACGGTCAGCATCAGGGTCAGAAGCCATAAGGATGTCAGCATCGAGCTTCTTAGCATCGCGCAGTCCGAGCGTCAGAGCCTCGGCAAACTCCGGGTTAGGACGGTCGACAGTTGGGAAGTTTCCGTCCTTGATCATCTGCTCAGGAACGCAGTGTACATTGTCGAACCCCCAATAAGCCAGCGAACGCGGAATCATCACACGACCGGCACCGTGGAGCGGAGTGTAGACGATCTTTAGATCGTGCTGGCGACGGATCACCTCGCGGTCAATAGAGATCGTGCGAATCTGACGCAGATAAGGCTCATCAATATCCTCACCAATGATCTGAATGAGATCCTTATTCGGTTGGAACTTCACATCATCAATGGCCACTTTGTTCACCTCATCGATGATACCCGTATCGTGAGGAGCCAACACCTGAGCACCATCTTCCCAATAAGCCTTGTAGCCGTTGTACTCTCGTGGGTTATGGCTGGCAGTGATATTCACACCGGCCTGGGCTTTAAGATAACGGATAGCGAAAGAGCACTCCGGTGTCGGGCGCAGGTCATCGAAGATATAAGCCTTGATACCGTTGGCAGAGAAGATGTTTGCCACTGTCTCAGCATACAGACGGCTGTTGTTACGGCAGTCGTGGCAGACGACAACAGAGATCTGCTCGCGGTCCTTGAAGTTCTTCCTCAGATAGTTGGCAAAGCCCTGTGTGGCCATACCGACGACATAAATGTTCATGCGGTTTGTACCCGGGCCCATAATACCGCGCAATCCGCCGGTACCAAATTCCAAGTCTTTATAGAAACTCTCAATGAGTTGGGTCTTGTCAGGATTGTCAAGCATTGCTTGAACATCTTTGCGTGTCTGCTCGTCAAACGAAGGCGAGAGCCATGCCTTTGCCTTAGCCTCACACTGGGCTATGAGCGCTGCATTGTTTTCCATGATTTGATATCTTTGTTAGAAATGTTTGGTTCTAAAGGCAAAGATAGCAAATATTTGCGATAAACACGCTTCGTTACAGATAAAAATTTGTAAATTTGTACCAAAAGTAAAAGGAATGCATTTCACAGGACTACTTCTCGCTATCAGCACCTTTATTATAATAGGTGTCTTCCATCCTGTTGTCATCAAGACAGAATACCACTGGGGCACCCGTCCTTGGTGGTTATTTCTTGTTGCAGGTTTGACATGTGTTGGCACATCATTGTGCATTGACGACACAATCCTCTCCGCCATCGTCGGTGTCACCGGCGCCAGTCTACTATGGTCCATCGGCGAACTCTTCGAGCAAAAGAAAAGAGTGGAGCGAGGATGGTTTCCCATGAATCCCAAACGCAAGGCACAATATTCAAGCCTCAAAGAGCAAGATGCCTGTGACAAAGATGCCTCACACACTATTGAGCAATAACCATGAAGACCATCCTTATTCTCGTCGGCAAGACACAGAACAAACATTTCATAGCCGGCATCAAAGACTATACCGAGCGTATCGGACACTACATGCCCTTTGAGATTCGTACGATTTCAGAACTGAAAAATACCAAGAGTCTCACCGAAGCGCAACAAAAAGAAAAGGAAGGCCAGCTGATCCTGCAAGGGTTGCAATCCAGTGACACGGTTGTACTCCTTGACGAGCATGGCAAGGAATTCCGTTCCATAGAACTTGCAGACTGGTTACAGCACAAGCAGAACACAGCCCGACGGCTGGTATTCATCGTCGGTGGTCCGTATGGATTCTCACCGGAAGTATACGCACGCGCCAATGACAAGATATCGCTTTCGCGGTTGACTTTCAGTCATCAGATGGTAAGGCTCATCTTTGTCGAACAGCTTTATCGCGCTTGTACGATCATCAAAGGTGAGCCTTACCATCACGAATGATTAGCATTATTTTTTAAAGAGCTTCACAACAAACTCCTTCAGGCAGCGACGCCAGGTAAGCCACTCATGGGCTGTTCCGGGTGAGACAAAGTCCTCAACCTTCACGCCTGCGCCTCTGAGATTCTTGATCAGCCTCGATGTACCCATGTTTTCCTCACTGCCACAACCGAGGAAGAGCGTATGCAACTTGCTGTTCACCTCGTCAGGACGTGAGAAGATGCCATCGTAAGTCTTGTTGACATCCAGTCCGAAGATGGCGCCACTGAAGCCTCCGCAATAGGAGAATTTGTCGAGATGTGTAAATACCATGTCGAAGGTTTGGTGTCCGCCCCATGACAGTCCGGCCATTGCACGATGATCACGGTCGGTTTTTGTACGGAAGCTCTTATCGATCATAGGTATCAGATCGTTGATGAGTACCTGATAGAACGTAGCGCCATACTGGCTAAGACCGGCTTGGTTGCCTCCATCCTTATCGGGACGGTAAGGCGCTTTCACGTCTCCGCTCTCCATCACGACGATCATCGGCACGGCCTTTCCTGCTGCAATCAGGTTATCCATGATGTTTTGCATCTTGCCCTGATGGCTCCAGCCTGTCTCGTCCTCGCCCATACCATGCTGAAGGTAAAGCACCGGATAGCGTTTCCTTCCCTGTTCATATTCTGCCGGCGTATAGACCATTGCCCTACGCCACTGGTGTGTGGAACCTGCATAATACTGGAATGAGCGCACCTGTCCTTTAGCCACGCCCTGTTGCGGACGATAGTAGTTACCCTCATCTCCTTCCGGTACTTCCAAGGCACTGGCCTGGCGGCAGCATCCGAAATACGTGTCAGTAGCCGGATCTGTCACTTGTACGCCGTCGACCCAGAAGAAATAATAGTGGAAACCTACCGGAAGGGGATCGCTGACGCCCGTCCATGTACCTTTCTCGTCACGTTGCATATCGTATTTCTTTCCGCAGATGTCAGCCACAACATGCTGTGCGGCAGGAGCGTGCAAACGGAAAAAAGCGCGTCGGTTGCTGTCGATCTTCGGGAAATCATTGCCGGGCTCAGCCGTTTCACTCGTCACAGCATCTGCCGGAACAGCCACAGTCTTGAAGACCGGATAGCCAAGTAGTGACAACATCTTATAAGCATAGCGCCGTCCCAGTTCGCGATAGCCAGCAGCATCGAAGTGGAGATTGTCGGGACCATTGGTGCAACCCTCGGAAGAAATCACGTGTGCCGTATGGATCGTCTCAGGCAGTTTGTCGATGATCGCATTCATTGCCACACAGCGTCCGTGACCTTCTGCACGTACCACCTCACCGGCGAGCAAAGGAACATCTTCTGATTTAAGATGCAAGTCAGCGATGAGTTGGTTATAGACCCACGCCACCTTCTCGGGCCAGCGCACGTCACCAGTATTGCTCTCGCCCTGATGGAGCAAGATACCTTTGATCACGCCGGCCTGCTGAGCCTTGCGTGCTAAGGTCACCAAACGGTTATAAGGATTGTTGCCATAGCAGGCGAGCATCCCTTTCATCCACTGTGGTGCGCGTGTCTTGACGTAATTGTCGACCGAGTCGCGCATAAACGTCTCGATATGACAACCGCCGACAGCCACAGTGATCACACCCACCCGCACATCCTTCGGCAGTCGTGCCACCATCTCACGGCCAAAATAATCCACCGGAGTAAGACCTGTATTCTCGCGGCAAAGTGGCGGCGTGGCAGTATACCACTCCCCCATCTTACGTCCCAACTTGTGGTCGTCGACGGCAGCCATCATCTGGAACCGTGGATCCACTCCCGTGAGATCTTGCGGTTCAATCTTTGCGTTGCCCTCCATATTGCTCTGTCCGAAGCAGAGGAAGATATAGAAATTAGGATCAGGAGCCGCGTTCATGCTCCCGGGTAAAAGCCACAGAGCCAACATCAACAGGCAGAGATGGCGGAAATAAGGAATGATGTTCATCTGTATTATAGATTTAGTTTTTCTATTTGCAAAGGTAAGGTGAAATGTCCAAACAGACTTTATGATATGTATCATATAGTTGTCGAAACTGTTTCATACATAAAAACTTAGCAAAAGTTTGACGCAACAAGAAAAAAGAGTTAACTTTGCAACCAAAATCGTAAAAAGAAAAAGATAATGAAGAAACTTATACTTTCATTGATATCTGCCAGCCTGTGGACGATGCAGGGAACGGCACAGCAACAACTGCCCAAGGTTGTCGACAAAAATGGCAACCTGATAGACATGCCGACATTTGGTTCTTTTGAAGTGGAGAATATAGCCAAGAAGCGGTGCGGTACTTTCATAGAAAGCCTCGGCAACAACAAAAATGGACAGACGCGTGCCGTCAATTCATCGTTAAATTATGTCCCTCACACAGGTACCATCAATATTCCTGTCATCCTTGTTCAGTTCAATGATCAGAAGTTCTCCGTCAACAATCCCAAAGAAGCCTTTGAGCAGTTCTTCAACGGAACCACGCAGGCGGATCTTGGAAACGGCAACCAGCATAACTATGGTTCCGTATCTCAGTACTTCCAAGCCATGAGCAGCAAAACTTTTAATCCCGTTTTTAAAGTCTACGGCCCCGTCACCTTGGATAAGAACGAAACCTATTATGGAGGAACCAGCAATAACGGAAACGATGAAAAACCCAATGACCTCATCAACGATGCGATCACTAAGCTCCAGGCATCCGACGAGGCCATTAAAGACGCAACTGTATTCTGTAATGGTGGCACGACCGTAGACTGCATCTATATCATCTATGCCGGGGTGGGACAGAATATCAATGGTGCCAACACTACGGTTTGGGCTAAGACAGGAAATGCAAGTGGAAACACACTGGTAAGCAAACGTATACGTTGGTACAGCATGGCCAGTGAACTCAGCGGAATGAAAGCATCAGAAGACTCTGCAATGATTGCCGGCGTAGGAGTCTCTTGTCATGAGTTCAGCCACGCTTTGGGTCTCCCTGATATCTACCCTTCTGTTGGCACATCTTCCGGTTATGCTAAGAACAACCAGAATATGGAGTATTGGGATTTGATGGATGGCGGCGAATACACCTACAACGGCGGCTATTGTCCGACCGCTTACACAGCATGGGAAAAAGAGCAGTTGGGATGGCCGGTAAACATCCAAACACTCGACGAGAGTCTATCTGTAACGATGCCTACATCCACAGAGCAGGGTGGAACTGCCTATAAGATTGTCAACCCTAACAACAGTCACGAGTACTTCATGCTGGAGTGTATCCAGAAAAAAGGTTGGAACAAACAGCAATATGCTGCAGGACTGATGGTCTACCACGTCAACGAGCCATCAAACGGTACCATCTACATGGGTACAAGACCCAACGACACAGAAGGCTATCCAGGCATGGCTATCGTACCAGCTGACAGTTTATGCGCATCAGCTGACATAGAAGCAAATAAAAGAAGCGTAGAAATAAAAGGAGGAAAGAAATCTTACTATACGGAACAACTGCGTGGTGATCTCTTCCCCGGCACATTTAGTCGCATACAAACGCTAAATGTGACAGAGCTCAGCGACGACCATTACCGTCCCAACTGGCACTGGTATAAGACTGGAAACAGCGGTTACGAAAATACCAACAAGGCCCTCCGCAACATCATTTACGACAGTACCACCGGCATCGTCTCCTTTGACTATGTCCACGACACCACTACCGGCATCAAAGGCATTGAGCACAATGGAACAACAACGAAGCGCATCTATACACTCGACGGCCGCTATGTCGGGCAGGACTTCAACGCCCTGCCACATGGTATATATATAATAGGTGGTAAGAAGATCGTGAAATGACTATATTGAAAAAATACGGCGAATAACACAGAAAAACGCTAAACAATATTGAAAAAGCCGCTGCACACCGGGTGCAACGGCTTTTGTTATTTTCTTTATCTTTATTACTTTCTCATCATCTTCTTGCCATCCACAATAATAAGCCCCTTGTAGCTCTCATTGACACGCTGTCCTCTGAGATTGTATGCCTGTTGCCGACCCTTCTTAGTCTGAGCTGTGATGGACTTGATAGCAGTCGTTGATACCGGTACTTTTACAATAGCAAAAGTAGGACCATTGTAATTGCTGCTCCATCCCTGCAAGGAAGAAGTAGCAAAATCACCATTGCCAATCAGGTTTTCCATAGACCCTTCCTTGGTCAGCACAAGGTCATCGAAGTCGATAGTGCCTGCAAGCTTTCCAAAACAGAACTGCAAGCGGTCGTGTGAGAACGTAGCAGTGAAAGTCCAACTTATCGTTGTCCAGTCAGTGGTAACTTTTTGACTGGCTAAGTACTGCACATCATTGCTGCCACCCCACTCGTTTTTGTTTTCGCTGGCATTCCATATGGGCCAGAGATTGAGTTCGTCGTAGTTCTCAGAGGCTTTCACTTTCATCGACATGGTATAAGTAGCATCCTTCTCCAAAGCGACAGGCAGATCATAGACAGCCTGTTGATCCCATGCGTTCTCGCCACCTTTCCCTGTATACTCAATGTACATATTGCCGTCGAAAGTGCCTTCTTCATGCGTGATAGTAATTGACTTAATCGTCGTAGTACCCACAAAGGCACCACTCTGACACAACACAAAACCGCCATCGGCCGACGCCGTGAAGGGCACTTCATACGCTTTCTCCTCTGTAGAGAAAGTGATGTCGGACTGTGCTTGGTTGCTCCAATCGCCAATAGCCAAGTGCATCTTACCCTCGGCCGAGCCCTTCATGACAATCTTCAACGTGTAGTCTTTTCCTTTTGTCAATCCAAGATTACTGGCTCCCTGATACTGAAAGAGGTAGTTCTCCATGGCTGTCGTGTTCTCAGCTTGCAGGCCGTCAGCGGTCACCGACAGGTGAGGCTTCACCTCATCAGAAGCCCAGAAGTTAAACGCAGTCTGCTTACTCCAATCGATCGTGTAGTCTTCCACTTCCGTGGCATTGGACTCTGCGGTGAGCAGCATCATAAAAGCCAACAAACAAAAATAGTAGATCTTTTTCATCTTGATAGTATTTAGGTGTTAAATAAGTCTATCATTTTCACAATTTTCCTCCGCCGGGGAAGGGCAGCTACCAAAATCTGTCGGTATACTCCCTTCCCCTTTTATGGAGGACAAGAGATGGATGTCTGGAGTGACAACCTTTATGCATTCTTTTTACTTGCCTTGCAATCCCTCAGCAAAGCCGGCATAGGCAGGTTTGCGCACATAGTTGCCGTTCCACAAGCCGATAGGCTCGTCGGCACGCCAGCCACTTCCCTTCGGACTGTCAGTAGGAGCCCATACGCAGATACCGTACTGCTGAGCCACAGGAATGATCTCCAGATACTTCTCCACAATGAACTTATAGTACTCAGCCATGCGTTTGTGCATCTCGGGAGTCACGTCTGCCGTGTTCACCGTCTGATGGTTAGCATCCTGAATACCCATGTCAAGCTCCGAGATACGCACGAGTTTGCCCGTAGCAGCCAAGAGTTTGAGCATGTTGACATAAGCATCCTCATTAGCCCGCTGCACCTTCGGATCCATACTGCACGTGACGTGCATCTGCGAACCGATACCGTCGATCTTTGTCACACCGTCGCTCTCCCAATACTTGATCATCTCTATGAGGCCCTTGCACTTTGCGTTCTGGTTATAGGCAGCCTCAAGGTTATAGTCGTTGATAAAGAGTTTCAGCTTTACCGTGTCGCCGGCAGCCTTACGCGCCAGACGGATGACAGTGCGGGCATAGTCCTTTCCGAGGTGATCCTGCCAGTAGAAGTTTTCCTTAGCACTACCGTCGCGCCCTGCTGTCTTCAGCTCATAGGGAGCAGCGTCGCTCATAGGCTCGTTAACAGCATCCCACGCTTTCACCTTGCCATCGCACGTTTTCATCATACCCGAGATGAAATTGTTGAGAGCCCACGTCAGCGTATCCTTCTTCTGCTGCTCCGTCATTCCACCGGCGTCAGCTCCCTGATCAGGATCATTGACAATGTTGAGCGTGTAGTTGTGCCACGACGGTTTGGACCATCCATCCATGTTCCCGTTCTCAAACGAGCCCTCCCCGATCAGGTTATTGCCGTCAGGATCGAGCAACTGCACGTCGTCCATCCAAATCTCGCCGCCAAACGTACCTAACTCAAAGCGAATCTGCTTTATGGCCTGATTAGCCTCAAACGGAGCATTGATGTCGGTCCACTGCGTGGTGGCATCGAAAGCCGGTGTCGGCCAATACTGAGTGGTGGCACCCTGCGGCCACACGGTGACATGATAATCAGAAGTAGCCTTCACTCGCATCTTCAATGTATAGGTCTTACCGGATTCCAATTCTTTGGTAGGATCGACATAGAGTTCCCAGTCCCACAGGTTTGCCTTAGCCTCGGGAATATTGACATGCAGCACATGCTTGGCGGCGTTTGGATCTGTGATCAGCCCGTTGAGATATGCCACCTGCTGCTGAGCGTGCCAGCAGAGCGTATGTCCGTAGACACTCAGTCCTGCCTTGGTCGCATTCTTCACAAATGCCTGTACAGTACCAAAATCCATGGAGCCGTCGGACTTTACCACAGAGGCATATTTGAAAGCATTGCCCGTGACCACCTCCTTGAAGTTAGCCTTGTCAAAAGCATAGACTTTCCCCAACTCATTGAAAGGTCCGGCAGAGGTGCCGCCACCGAGGATGAAGTTGGGATATTTCACGGTGTCTACATATTCTTTCAGTGGAGCCAGTGCGTTGAGACTGTCCTGCGCCAAGGTGGTGGCAGGCTCGTCGACACTGAATCCGGGAACATTGTCGTCGGCACAGGCAGAGAGCATCAGTGCTGTCGCCGCGATGAATAATATAGATTTGTTCATAGTCAAGTCTAAAAAAAATTACTTGGTAGAGAATGTCTGCATCTTATTGCCGCGCGTCTGCATCACCAGTTTCTCGTCATAGTCCTTGACGAGCGTCTTGGTTTGACCGCCGTCGGTGTACTTATAAGTAATGGTATACTTCACTTCAAAGAGGTCACGGTCCTTGTCTCCCCATTTCTTCGAAGTATCTTTCTTGGCACCGAGTGATGTCCATTTGCCGTTACCTCTCACCGTGCAGTCTTGGGAAGCCGTGGAGAACGTCACCGCACCGTCGTTGCCAACCGTCATGACCACCGTGCCGTCGAGCGATTTCTCCTTGCCGTCGACCTTTACTACCTCAGAATGAGGATAGGCCACCTGGCTCATCGACAGCGTAGAGAGCGTCACGACGCTGCCATCGTTGGTGACGATCCAGCTTCCGGCATAGGAATTCTTATAGGTGATGGCATAGAGCGTGTAATCCTGACCCTTCAGGATAGAGTCTTCGGCAGACACGATACGCACGGGCAGCACATAGGTCACCTCAGTCGACTTGGGGTCAGCGAAGAAGGCATCAGTGAGATGCACGTTGACTTTACCACGAACCTCGCCTGCAGGGATGGTCACGTCGGTCGATTCCAGCTCATAATAGTTCTGCGGCATAGCCATGACGGGCTTGCCCGTATTGGCAAACGACGCACCGTTGATACCGTCAAACGTCAGGTTGCCGACGAGACTGTTGTCCACTGCAATCCTCACATGGCGGTCCTTGCTGTTTTTCCAGACGCCACCGACGACCACCTGCAACTGGCACTTGTGCTGGTTGTCAAGGTCGTTGGGGAAAGCATCATCCTCGCCGAGGGTGATGGTACGTATCGGATTCTGCTGAGCGAAATAGACTGTCTGGTAGTCATAGTCGTCAAATTCCTTGTCGCCATTCTCGCAAGAGGCAAAGCCCAAAGCGAGTGTCAATGGCAAGGCGAGCGTCGCCAGCATTTTCAAAGTCTTGTTCATCATCATATTTAATAATTCAAGAATGATTTGAAGGATGTTGTAGGATAATCTTGTTTTTGTCCCATCTCACCCTTCTCCTATATATAATAAGGAGAGAGCGGGACGGGGAAGAGCTTTACCAGCCCTTGTTTTGTTTCAGTTCAGTGAATTTCAGCAATTCAGAGTAAGGAATCGGACCATAGTACATGTAGTCCTTATAGTTACGGTCCTCCACGTCAATGGGAGTATAAATCTTGTTGCCTTCCTTGTCGGCCGTGATGCTCATACCCCTTGCCTCCGTGGTGAGCGGAGCTTTCCAGCGTCGGAGATCCCAGAAGCGGAAGCCTTCGAAGGAGAGCTCGATGCGGCGCTCGTTACGGATGAGCTCGCGCATCTTGTCCTTAGACTGTGCACACTCGTCAATATAGCTGTCGTCGGTGATGCCGACACGATGGCGGATCGCCTTGATGACGTCGTAGGCCGAGTAGCTGTGCGTGCCAGTACCCTTCGGACCGAAAGCCTCGTTGGCAGCCTCAGCGTAGTTGAGGAAGATCTCGGTGTAGCGGATACGCGGTGTGTAGTGATACTGTTTGCTGTTGACCTTCGGATCGAGGTTGATATCCTGGCGGAGCAGCTTGCGCAGATAGTAGCCTGTGCGCGTGGAGCTGCCCACCTCAGTGTTGATACCATCCTTACCTGATCCCACCTCAGTGTTGATCTTGGTGTTGTTCACACCGACCTGTCCACCATCGACAACCACGTAGGCTGTCAGACGCGGGTCACGGTTGGCATAAGGATTCTTGGCATCGTAGCCACTGCGCTGGTCAGTGATGGGATATCCGTTGGCAGCAGAGAAGGCATCGACAAAGTTTTGAGTCGGGTTGATGCGGCCCTTGCCATAGAGCGAAGGAGGATAGTTGTCGGTCTCCCAGTCGTTGTTCTGCGATTTCTCACCGCGCCACATCACCTCTTTGGGGTTAGCACCGTTGGAGAGCGCGTCGATCTCAGAGCCGTTGGCATACCATGTCCAACCGTTGGGATCCATGCCGCCGATACCGCCGATGGCGTCGAGCACCTGAGCAGCGTAGTCAGCAGCCTGCTGATAGTTGGTGCCGGAAGCGGCCGAGAAAGCCGGACTGGCAGCGAGCAGGGCAGCCTTGGAGCGGAAAGCCTTGACGATGGAAGCATCCATACGTCCGTTGAACTTCACGCCGAAGATGCGGTTCATGCGGTCCACATCAGCGCCCATCTTCTTGTAGTAAGCCGGAATGCTGGCATCGGAGGTGATATCGACATACTTATCGGGCAGCAGGGCGAGTGCAGAGTCGCAGTCGGCATAGAAGGCCTTCATGCACTCCTCAAAGGTGTTGCGCGGCAGGTTGAAGTTGCTGGAGGCATCCTCCGGTGTGGTGACGATGGGCACACCGAGGAGCTGTCCGCCCTCATCGTATCCGGCATGAGCCTGGAGCAGATAGTACATAAACATGGCACGCATGCCGAAAGCCTCACCTTTCTCACGACAGGCATAGAGACGGCGGGCTACATCATCGTCAGCCCAGTGCACACCGTCAACGCGGCTGAGGAAGAGGTTGACATACATGATACCTGCCCGACAGTTGCGCCAGCGCTCCGTAGGGTTGTTGTTCGAGGTCCAGGTACCGCCTGCGAGTTCGCGCCAATCGTTGGCAGCGTCGTTGCTCACAGCGTCGTCGGTACCCACCTCGCTGAAAGGAAAACTGCCGCAGGGAATGCGCGTATAGGCATTGCCGAGCACGCCCTCGGCGTAGGACGCGTTCTTGTCCATGTAGTCAATGCCGAGGTTGTTCTCCTTGGCGGGCTCAAAGAGGTCGTCGCAGGAAGTGAGCGTCAGACCAAGAGCCGCCACGAGAAAGAGATATTTATATTTTCTTGTTTTCATGATGACAGAAGAATTAGAAGTTTACCTTAGCACCGAGATTATAGAAACGGATCTGTGGGAATGAGCCCACGTTGGTCTCCATATATTTCCGCTCACCTGAGATGGTGAGCAGGTTGCTGCCGCTGAGATATACGCAGAGTCCTTTGACCCACTTGCCTTGGAAGAGGTTCTCAGGCAGGTCATAGGTCAGTTGCACCTTGTTGAGGCGTACGGCATCGGTCTTATAGGTCCAGAAATCAGAGGTCACGAAGTTAAGCTCACCGCCCTCAGTGGTCAGACGAGGATAGGTGGCTGTTGTAGCCGTCTCAGGCGTCCAGCGTCCGAGTACCACATCGCTGTACTTGCTGCTGCCGTAGCACCACTCATAGCTGTTGTTTTTCACGCCCATGCCACCGAAGTTGCCGGTCCAGTTCATGAAGAAGGTAAAGCCTTTGTACTTCATGGTGAAGTGGAATCCGAGATAGAAGTTCGGTGTCCAGTGTCCGAGCACCGCCTGGTCACGGCTGTCGATGAGTCCGTCACCGTTCATGTCCTTGTACTTCAGGTCACCGGGCTTTGTGTTGCTGTTGATGACAGCCACGCCATCCTTGTATCCGGTGATCTTTCCGTCAGCACCGCGCACCACATCGTCCTCTGTGATGAAGCCTAAGCAGCGGTAGCCACGGAGCGCGTCGATGCGTGCGCCCTGGCTCTTCTGCCAGTCATACTCCACATTCTCGCTGACTTTGGTATTTTTAGATGAGAAAGTCATGCCGGTGATGCCCCCGCTGAGATCCACGTCGCCCAGTTGTTTGTGTACATCGATGGTAAAGTCGAAGCCACTTCGGCGCTGCGCGTTGTAGTTGATATACGGCAGGAACGTCGACACGGGATAATAGGTGTGGAAATAGCTCGGGTAGAGCGTTTCCGGCGTGATGAGCAGTCCGTCGAACTTCACGTTGTAGTAGTTGGCGTTGAGTCGGACGAGTCCCTTGCCGAAAGAAGCATCGAGCCCGAAGCGCAATTCCTTACGTTTGACAAAGCCCAAGTCTTTGTTACCACCACGCTGAGAGTCGGAAGTCTGCATGGCGTTGGCACTCTCACTCCACCCCCACCAAGTACCGGTGGCGGTGAAGACATCGTCGTACATATAGTATTTCTCAATGTCGAGATCCTCGTTGATGACACCATAAGAGGCGTTGATCTTCAAGTCGTCGAGCCACGACTCTGTCGGCTTCATCCATTTCTCACGGCTCACGCGCCATGCGATGGTGCCCACGGGCGAGAGAGCCTCGCGGTGTCCGGCGGCGAGCTTGGCCGAGTGGATGGCAGCCACAGCCAGGTTGGCGTAATAACGGCGGTCGTAGTTGTAGTCGATGTTCAAGCCCAGGTTGGCGTTGCTTGTGCGGTGATATTCTCCCGTGGTAGTCATCTGATAGCCATGAGCCAGTAACGTAGCGTCTACAGCATGCAGTCCAAACTGTCGATTGTAGTCAAACTGACCGGAGAAGAAGATGGTCTGCGCCGTTCTGGAGTCACTCACCGTCTTTGTGCCCGTGTGCTTATCTATGCCGTATTTTTTCAGTCCGATGATCTCATCCTTGCCATTCATGTTTGTCCAGACGGGCTCATAAGTGGAATAGTCGTTCTGTATGCTACTATTATACGATGTAGCGTAGTCGATGGCAGCATGTGTCTTGAAGCTCAGTCCTTGGAGCACTTTGTCAAGATTGAAGTTGATGCCGGCGTCGAACTGCAGCTGACGGCTGGTATAGGTGTTGTATCCGGCCGCATACATGGCTGCAAAAGGATTGGTCTGCTGGTTCTGCGTACCACCAAGCATATACTTTCCGTCAACGACATAGTTGCTGTTGGCTATCATCTTCTGCATCTCCTGCACGTCGGGATTCATCAGATCGATGGGGATGAGCGGTGTGAGCGGATACTGGCTTGTGGGCCGCAGAGAGGCACTCTGACCCCAATAATTGCTGCGGTCGGTGCGCAGGTCATAGAAGGTGGCGTTGGCATCTACCCAACCTGTGATCCAATCATTGAGCTTCAGGTCGATGTTACCACGCACGTTGAGTCGGTTGGTATGGTTGTGCTTACCCTCGCCGAACTTGATGAGGTCGCCGATATGATACAGTCCGATGTTGGCATAGAAGTGTGCGAACTTGCCGCCGCCCTCAAACTCAGCGTTGCCCTCGTAGCGTGTGTAGGCTTTCTTGAGGTAGTCTTTTGAGAAGAAGTCGATACTGGGATAGCGATAGGGATTGCGTCCCGAGGCATAGTTGTAGATGTCCTCGTCAGTGTATACCGGACTCTTGCCGTCGTTGGCCAAGGCCTCGTTGTAGAGACTCATGTACTGAGCGGCACCGAGATAGGTAGGATACTCTTTCGGCGTGAAGAGACTGACATTGCTGCGAACGCTGACTTTCAGTCCGTCGGTGCGTCCACGCTTGGTGGTGATCAGCACGGCACCCTTGGCAGCCCGGCTGCCGTAGAGGGCCACGGCACTGGCCGACTTGAGGAAGGTGATCTGCTCGATCTCGGTGGGCAGCACATTGTTGGCGTCACGGGGCACACCGTCGACGATCACGAGGGCATCGCCCATGTTCCACAGCTGCCCCGTGTAGCCACCGGCATAGGCCTGAAGTGCGTCAAGGCTGTAGGTATTATAGTTTTTTGTAGTGAGGTCTTTCATGTCGATGGCAGACACACCACCCATCAGTTCCGACTTTGCCTTGGAGCCGAAGGCCACGTTGACCTGTGTGGTGTCGGCAACGGTCTGCCCGAGAGCCGTAGCAGACATGGCAAGCATGGCGAACGTCAGAACATTAGTCTTATATGTTTTTGGATTATTCATTGAACGCTAAGGTTTGAAGTTTTACCTTTTTACTTTTTTACCCTTTTACTTTTTCAGTTCTTATAGGGAATCACCATCCTGGGTTCTGCTTAAACTCGGGATAGATGCTCACGTCGCTCTTCTTCAGCGGCAGCCAGTAGTGCTTCTCCGAGAAGTTGCGGGTGAGAATGACTTTCTGCGTGAAGCCCGACACCTCATTGTTCTCCGGATGCTCAAGATCGCATTTCACGCGCTTGAACTCCTGTGAGGTCTTGATGGTGTAAGGATACTTGTCGAGGAGCAGCCAACGGCGCAAGTCGTTGAAGCGGTGGCCCTCATAGGCCAGCTCCACAGCGCGCTCACGGCGCAACTCACTCATGAAGCCATCGAGCGAAGAAGCGTATTTGGCAGCGACAGGGTCGACACCGGCACGGGCGCGCACCTTGTTGATAGCCTCCAGAGCCGTCAGCGGGCACTGTCCCACCTTAGCGTTTGCCGATCCCATAGCCTCTGCGGCAGCCTCGGCATACATCAGATAGACGTCGCTCAGGCGCATCCAGGGCAGATGGATCAGGAAGTGGTGGCTCCAGCCATAGCCGTCGTCGAGTTTGTTGCAGCTGTTGTCAATGAACTTATAGAGCAGATAGCCTGTGCGGCTGCCCTTGTCGACACTGCGGTACATGCCGCCAGTCTCAAGGTCGGCGTAGCGGATCGACTTAGCGGGATCGGCACTGATTTCAGCATCAGTGTGCACTTCGTGCTTGGCAATGTCGTTGCTCTTGAAGATCTTCTCGCCGTCGAAGCGGATGTCGTTGTAGAAACGAGGGTCACGACCCTTCCAGGGATGTGTCGGGTCGAAGCCGCTCTGCGGGTCATCAAGGGGTAGTCCGTTGGCCATACCATAGTAATTGACATAGTTGGCAGTGGGGAGCGTCAGCACGCCACTGTTGTTGAGGTCGCTGTTGACAGCGCAGAACTGCTTAGAGACTCCCCAGTTGGTCACATTCCAATCGCCGTTGAAGAGCGGGCCACGGAAGATAGCCTCAGTGACAGAACCGTCGGCACTCTGTCCGGGCACCTTGCCGTTGTCGTCGATAGAATAGAAGTTGCGGCCATAGTCCTTCATCGGCAGCAGGCCAAACTGTGTCTGTCCGCTCTCCACCATGGCGAGTGCCTCGCCGAAGGCCTCAGCGGCACGCTTGCAGAAATCCTGACTGTAAGTAGCATTGCCCGTGCTCACCTTGTTCATCAGCGGTGAACCGGCCCAGAGCAGATCCTTGCCGAGATAGGCCAGAGCGGCTATCTTGGTCACACGCAGCTGGTTCTTGCCGAGCGTGTTCTTGCCGATAGTGGTGTTGTCCCAGTTCACGGGCAGCAGATCCGCTGCTTTGCGCAGATCCTCAGCAGCCTTCTCGGCACACTCCTGATAGCTCAGACGAGGCTCGCGCAGCTCCTGGTCGGCGGGTAACACCTTATCTATATAAGGCAGACCGCCGAAGTACTGCATGAGTTGGAAGTGGAACCAGCCACGGAAGAAATAGAGCTGACCCATGATGAGATTTTTCTCTTCCTGTGTGCCCACGAAGTTGTCGATGTTGGCCAGACCGAGGTTGGCCTTGCGGATACCGTACCAGCATCCCGGCACGAGAGAGTGAGCGAAGCGGTCGCCGCCCGTGTTGAAGCCGTTGCGGTCCATCCATCCACTCTGCCAGCCGTCGTGACTGCTCTGCCAGCCCCAGAAGTCGCCCTGGTCGATCTTGTAGACCATGTGATAGTTGATGCCGACGTTTTGCAGTTCATCCTCGCCCCAGTTCCATGAGTTGGTCCAATATCCCTTGTCAAACTCAGGGATGCAGTTGTAGAGTTCCTCGGTGAATCCTTGGAAATTCTGGAAGTCTTTAAAGGCATCCTTATCCGAGATGTCGCTGTCGGGTGCCTTGTCGAGGTAGTCGGTGCAGCTGGTCTGTGCGAGTGTCAAAGACAGCGAAGCACACAACACCCCTATATATAGTCTTATCTTTTTCATTGTTGGAGACAGTATTACAGATTGATTTTAATACCCATGTTGACACGCTTGACAGTAGGATAAGCGCCTTGCGAGGCCAGACCCGTACCGGCGTAGTTGCTCTCGCGGTCATCCGGCATGCGGCTCCATACCCAGAGGTTGTTGCCGTTGACATAGACCATCAGGCTGCTGAGTCCGAGATGCTTCACCCACGGCTGCGTGAAGGTGTAGCTCACCTCGGCGTTCTTCAGTCGGATGAAGCTGCCGTCGTAATGGAAGCGTGTGCCTTCGTAGTACGAGGGCTGCGAGTTCAGACGTGGAATCGGCGCGCTGGCATCCTGGGTGTACTTGGTCCAGAAGGTACCCTCGTCAAAGACGGTATCGAGGTTCTTGCCCAGTGAGTTGAAGCCGACATAGCGGTTGACATTCGTCACACCATAGAACTGCACGTAGACCGAGAATCCTTTCCAGTCCCAACCGATGGTGGCGTTGTAGGTGTTCTCCGGTGTACCGGTGTAGCCATAGGGCGCACTGTCGTTGCTGTCGATGACGCCGTCGCCGTTGTAGTCAATGACATCATACATACCCGGCATTTTCTGGTCGTCGTTGGTGTCGTAGCGGGTGACGCCGATGACGTCGTCCCAGGAGTTGGCGAAGCCTGTGGTCAGATAGGCATGGTCCTGTCCGATGGCATAGCCCTCCCGCTTCTGGTAGCCGGGAAGCAGCGCCGGGTCGTCGTACTTCAGAATCTTGTTGGTAGCGTGCGTCATGGAGAAGTTACCCCAGACGTGGTGCCCGTTAAAGGTCTTGTTCAGACGCAACTCCAACTCATAACCTTTGGTGCGCACCTTACCGAGGTTGGCTGTCGGCGCAGTGGCTCCGAAGTAGGAAGGAATGGCGCGGTTGCCACCGGCGATCAGCACGTCGCGGCGGTTGTCGACAAAGAAATCGATATTACCGGTGATGAGTCCGCCGAAGAAACCATAGTCGATACCGAAGTTCTGCTTGGTGGATTTCTCCCAGTGGATGTTCGGATTACCTATTTTCGACTCCTTGTACCAGTTGTATGGGCTTTCGTCCGAGTTGAGCCCCTGTCGGTTCATGTTGCCGTTAGCAGTCATATTGGTGTTGTAGGCCCACTGTGTGGCATAGAGCCAGCGGCCGATGTTGGCACCGTCGTCACCGACCTGACCGATGCTGTAACGGAACTTGAGCAGGTCGACATATTTCTTGAGCGGTTTGAAGAACTTCTCCTCGCTGATCGTGTAGCCCACGGCACCTGAGTGGAACCAGTCGAAACGATAGTCAGGACCGAACTGCTCGGAACCGTTGTAAGCACCGTTGTACTCAGCGAAGTAGCGGCCATCGTAGTTATAAGTGGCACGGAAGGCCCAGTCCTCACGGTAATGCGAGAAGTCGCTACCGTAGGCATTCTCCGTACGGTTGAATACGCCCATGGCCGTGACGTCGTGCTTACCGAACTTGCGGGCGTAGTTGAGCTGTGCCTGATAGAAGAGGTTACGCACGGTAGCACCGTTGTTGACCGAGCCGCCTGCCGTGGTCCAGAGAATACCCTCCTGGAAATCGAAGTTGGTATTGCCCTGCTGTGGCTGCAAATAGACGGTCTGACCGGTATCCGGATTGATCCATTTCTCCTGGGCGCTATGATAGAGGTCGTTGATACCCCGTTTGTCCTCCTGGAAGACGTTGTCCCAGCTGACGAGCGCGCTGGCCGAGAGTCCCTTGGTGATGAAGTCGAGCTTCTGTGTCAGCGTGAAGTCGGTGTTGATACGTGTGGTGGTGTGCTTCTCTGTACCGGAAAGGGCAAGGTTGAGGATAGAGTTGGGTGCCCCCTGCGAGTCGGCGGGATAGTAGCCCCATGTGCCGTCGCTGTAGCGTGGAATGAAGGCGTCGCGCGGTGCACTATAAGCGGCCTGCCAGAGCTGACTCTCACCAAACGAACCGGTAGCGGTGCCCCAAGGACCCTTGCGCTCGCCGTGGCTGCCGAAGAGGTTCACCTTTAAGGTAGTGGTGCGTGTGAGTGCGAAGTCGAGGTTCGTACGCGCGTTGATACGGTCATAGCCGTAACCTGCTTTATAGCCGCGGTTATTGTCCCACTGACGAAAGAGGTCACCCTCATGCAGGTAGTCGATGGCAGCGAAGTACTTGACAAAGCGGGTACCACCACTGACGTTGACGTGTGGGTTATAGGCCATCGCATGACTCTTGAACACCTCTTTCTGCCAGTCTACATCGGGATAGCGCTCGGCCTCCTCAAGATTGGCGGGATGGCGGTATTTCTCAATGATGTCGATGGGCAGCACCTTGTTCCAAGAGTCAGGCTTCAAGCCGAGCTCCTGCTCAGCGGCCTGATTGCGGATCATCAGCGCGTCGGCACTGTGGAGCGAGCCGGGCAACTGACTGACGAACTTCAGTGTGGCGTTCATGCCTACTTCTATCTTGGCCTGACCCTCCTGACCACGCTTGGTGGTGATAAGGATAACGCCGTTGGCACCACGCACACCGTAGACTGCGGTGGCGGAAGCATCCTTGAGCACGGAAATGCTCTGCACTGACGAGATGTCGATGCTGTTCATAGGACGCTCAATACCGTCGACGAGGATGAGCGGGTCGCTGTTGTTCCACGAGCTCACGCCACGGATGACGATCTTCGGATCTTCCTCGCCCGGCATACCCGTGGAGCTCATCGTCACCACACCCGGCAGGTTACCGGTCAGGGCGGCACCGATGCTGCTCACACCACCGGCGCGCTCAAGCACTTTACCCGTGGTCTGGGTGATGGAGCCGACCACCGAGGCTTTCTTCTGCTGACCGTAACCGACGACGACGACCTCACCAAGGTTCTGGTTATCGTCGCGCAGGGTGACGCGCAGGGTGTGCTTACTTCCCACCTTCACGTCCTGCGGCAGCATGCCAACATAGGATACCTTCAACGTGGAACCGTCACCTTTGACATTGATGACAAAGTTTCCGTCCAAGTCAGTGACGGTACCATTGGAAGAACCGCCCTCCATGATGGTGGCGCCGATGACCGGCTCACCTTTCTCGTCTACCACGCTACCCTTGACCGTGTACTTCTGCTGGGCCTGCATGCCTACAGCAAAGAGTGAAGCCAACGTCAGCGTGGCGGCTAATCGTTGTGTTCTTAACAATAGTTTGTTCATGTTCTCTTCATTATTTAAGCTTTTTATTATTAGGATCTACATCATCATTTTTGTCTCATTGTGTTAACCTTAATAAAATTTTGGTTGAACACGCTGCAAAGTTAACATATAAAAAGCTCATGGAGTTTGTAACATGTAACAAACTCTTTGCGATATATACCATAACACAAAGAAATTACAAAAGAAAAAGTACGTGTTACTTATTCCTCACCTTACCTGAATGATATCTTCCCATCGTGCTGTGATGCAAGCCTGAGGTACGAAGGCTGTTTCTTCTCCGTCACCGGCTTGCTTCGAAGCAAGCTTCGGCAAGCCGGTGACAGAGAAGAAACTAAACTCAACCGCACAAGTCGATATTTTCTGACAAAAACACGTTCACGCGAACTTTCATTCTAGAGAAAAGGAAAAACGGGAAAAACCGAGGGGTGGTTGTCATCTCGGTAGTTTGTGCTTATCAAAAAGGCGAGATGAGGAGGTCAGAAAGGCGTTTTGACCAGGTCAGAAAGCCTTTCTGACACTATCAAAAAGGCTTTTTGATAACAAGAAAGTGCCATTTTAGGCGCAAAAACGACAGTTTTTGAGGGCTAAAACAAGCAAAAAAGAAAACTAAAGGATGACTACATACGTAAATTATATCATAATCATCTATCCAACAACTAATTACAGAAAACTCACCGTTTTTGGCTTCTTTTGGATCAAAGGACACTTTGGTGCAGAGAATCGCAAGGAAATGGGCCGAAAAATGTCAGTTAATCCAACATTTAAGAGATAGTAAGCAAGTAAGCTTAACCACGTATCATGTCCCCGAAGGGAACGGACGGTGCAAGGCCTTATTCCCACTTTTTACTCCAGATCTTCGTCCTGTGTAACCGTCACCGTTCCCAGTTTGCTGATCTTCAGCACCAGCGGCACGTACTCGTCGCTCGACTTATCGGGATTGCCCACGCTGGCCGCAAAGATGAGATCAGTGCCCTCGGGACGCACAAAGACGATGCCCAGAAGTGCACCCTTCCGATAATACCGGTCGTCGACCTTGGCCTTGAAGTCAGCCTTTGTAAACTCACGGCTGAAAAACTCAGAGCCGTTCTGCCGCAGGATGCGCACGCTGATCTTATTATCATAGTAGTCATGACTGCCATCAGAAGCCTTGGCCAGGCGCTTATCAGCATGGCGCTTAACCTCGACAGTGTAGATACCGCCGACCCATCCGACCTTGCGCGACACGGTGTTGTCGCCCATCGCACGGGGACCTTTCGGCTCGACGACCTTTTGAACCTTGCGCACGGTCTGCGCCTTCTTCTCCTCCTTACAGCTGAAACACAGCATCACCGTCAGGAGTATCAAAGCCAATGAAGTGTATATTTTCATCATTTTTTCTATATTTATCGGTGCAAAGGTAGGAAAAAACTACGAAAAAGCGACAGAATGCACATAAGAATACAAAGAAAAAGACGCTTTTTCTTTGATATTCCACTCGTTTACACTAACTTTGCATTTACAATCATGTAACGAACCATCAACAAACAGAGAACTGATGATACGAAAAGTCATTGCACTGTTTCTTTTTGTCCTTTTACTTGTAGGTTGTCGACATCAAAATGTCAGCAAGCCGCAAGAGACCGTCACGGACACGACGGCCATGATGGTCTATCAGATACAACATTGTGCAAAACTCTATACTCAGGAGTACAAGCTCCGCAAGATCGTCGTTTACGACGACACCGCGGCGCTCACCGGGCACCTGTTAGGGCAAAATTTCAAGATGGACCTGCCACTGGGCAAGCGCCGTATCGCCATCCCCATGACAGCCACGGCGAAGGCTTCCATCGACTTTTCCCACTTCTCCCCCTCGCAGGTACACCGCAACGGCAAAAGGCTGGAGATCATCCTGCCAGACCCGCAGGTGACGCTCACCGCGACGGCCATCGACCACGGGCAAGTCAAAGAGAAGGTGGCACTGCTGCGCACACGCTTCTCCGACGAAGAGCGCTCGCGCATCGAGCAACAGGGACGCACGGCCATCGTCAGGTCGCTGGAAAAGATGAATCTCACAGAGAGCGCACGGCAGAGTGCCGTACAGCAGCTCATGCCGATGCTGCGGCAGATGGGCTGGAACGACGAGGATGTGGTGATCACCTTCCGCGATGATCTCGGCAACAGCCCCTTTGAAACCCTTATCCGTAAAAGCAACTAAGCCATGACAACAAAGCACTCCCTCCTCTCTCGCCTGCTGGACCGCGCAAGTACCGACCTGCGGTTGGTGCTCATCTCGGCTACGGTCACCCTCGTGCTCGTTGTCGCTGCCCTCTTCTTCATTAAACGGGCACTGTCGGACCAACATGTCTCGGTCTCGCACAACCAGGGGATCAGCGTCACGCCCGTCGTCATGGAGAGCATCCGCAACACGGGGCAATGGGTGTTCCTGGAGATCGCTGACGAGGAACTCGTCGACACCGTGCGCCACGGCTTCTTCGGCGATGACGAGCTGGCACGCGTCTACTACGGCACGCTGCGCCTGGGCTTCGACATGCAACAGTATAAAGAGGAGTGGTTGCACATCAAGGGCGACACGCTCATCGCCACACTGCCACCCATCGGACTGGTGAGCGACAATTTTCTCGACGAGGCCCGCACAAGATCATTTTATGAGAGTGGAAAATGGAGTGAGAAAGACCGCGCCGCCATGGCGGAACAGGCGAAGACAAAGATGCGGCAGCGCTGTCTGAGCAAAGCCAATCTGGCATCGGCCCGGAAAAACGCACGGACACAGCTATGGACGATGTTCCGCGCACTGGGATTTAAAAACATAAGGATAGAAAATAAGTAGCATTGATGATAGCATGAGTCAAGTTAACGAATTCTTCACTACTCTCAGCGGACTATTGTGGGGCTGGCCAATGATCACTTTATTGCTGGGCACGCATATCTTCCTGACCATTCGGTTGCACATTCCGCAGCGTCATCTGTGGACAGCCATCAAGTTGTCGGTCAGGCGTGACCCTGGTGCCACGGGCGACGTGTCGCAGTTTGGTGCGTTGGCCACGGCATTGGCAGCGACGATCGGCACGGGTAACATCGTCGGCGTAGCCACGGCGATCTCGCTCGGCGGCCCCGGTGCCGTGCTGTGGTGCTGGCTGACAGGTGTCTTCGGCATCGCGACAAAGTATTCCGAAGGCTTGCTCGCCATTAAATACCGCGTAAAGACACCCGACGGCCGGATGTTGGGCGGTCCGATGTATGCACTTGAGAAAGGATTGGGATGGAAATGGCTGGCCGTGCTCTTTGCTGTCTTTGCTGCCTGCGCCTCATTTGGCATCGGCAACACCGTACAGGCCAACGCCATCGCCACGATAGCCCATGAGAGCTACGGCATCAGTCCGGCCATCGTCGGAACCATCATCACGCTGCTCACGGCGGCAGTGATCATCGGCGGCGTGAAGAGCATCTCCAAGGTATGCAGCATGTTAGTGCCGTTCATGGCCGTCTTCTATGTCTTAGGCTGCATCTACATCCTCATCGTCAACTACGGCAGTCTGTGGCCCGCCCTACAGTTGATAGTCCGTTCGGCTTTCACGCCGCAGGCAGCAGGCGGCGGCTTTGTCGGCGGTACGGTGATCATGGCCGCACGTTACGGCATCGCCCGCGGCCTGTTCTCCAATGAGTCAGGACTGGGCTCAGCGCCGATCGTAGCCGCAGCCGCTCAGACGCGCAACCCGGTACGGCAGGCTCTGGTATCGAGCACTGCCACATTTTGGGACACCGTCGTCATCTGTGCGCTGACAGGACTGGTCATCGTGAGCAGCATCATCGCCTATCCCGACATCACGTTCCACGACGGCGCTCAGCTCACAAAGGTTGCCTTCAGCAAGATTCCCTACGTTGGCAAGCCGTTGCTGACGTTTGGATTGTTGACCTTCTCGTTTAGTACGATACTCGGTTGGAGCTACTACGGCGAGCGCTGCGTGGAGTACTTAGGTGGCCGCCGCTGGATGCTGGGCTATCGCCTGCTCTACATCGTGTGTGTGTTCATCGGCAGTGTGATCAGCCTGGAACTGGTTTGGAACATCGCAGACTGCATGAATGCGCTCATGGCAATCCCCAACCTGCTCTCCTTGCTCTTCCTCAGTGGCGTCATCGTGCACGAGACACGCAAGTATCTGTGGCGGGGACGACTGGACCGCGAAATGGAGGAGATGACAGATGAGACACAAAACAAGGCGACAGAAAAACAGTAGCTTAGACAGAAAGAAATTTATCTTTAGGCATAAAGGTAACCATTCAGCAAATACATCCGCGTAGCAATGCGTTAAATAAAAAGAGAGATGGTGAAAGCAAAAAGCAACGCTTAATGTTGGTTCTTTCGTAGGAAACCCTTATCTTTGCAATAGAAACAAAAAAACAAGATATATGGAAATGACAAAAGAACAAGCTTACCAGTGGCTAAGGGAAGTCAAGCAGAACAAGAAGAATGCCCTTGAGAGGTTGACGAAGATTGGCATAGACGAATATGAGAAGCGAACGGGAGTAAAGCCAACCTATATCGAAACCCTATGATGCTCAATGTAGACAGAATACAAGAAAAGGCACCATACAAAGTCACCAAGATTGCTGATGATATGCATGTCGCCTTTTTCACTGATCATGGTGTTCAGTATATCGCAGGTTTCGAAAAGGACGATATTACTATGCCAATAACAGCTACCTACCAGTTCTCAATAATCAATTTCAACAACAAGAAATCACCTCGAGACCCTAAAGTCCGCGAGACGATTATAGCGATTATCGAAAACTTCTTCATGGAAAGCCAAGAGGTCATGCTCTACATCTGTGAGACTGGTGACGGCAAGCAATCCATGCGTAGCCGACTCTTTGAGTATTGGTTCAACCATTACAAGAAGCATTGGAACATCATGTTCCTGACAACTTCGATAACTGACGAAAACGGTATACTTAACTACGCAGGAATTGTCCTTCGCAATGACCATCCACGTTTGAAAGAGATTGTCAATGAGTTTACCAATGCTGTAGCCCTTTTCAATGAAAAACCACAAGAATAACACTTGACCATAAGCTTGACACATAAGACATTAAGGACATATCATGCAACCAACGTTATTCATGGATATGTTCTCACATGAATGTCCATGAATTAACCACGAATTTCTCATCAATTAAATCATTCGCTGACTAAAACCGGCGTTGGTTTTAGACATAATAACATAAAGAACATATGATCAAAACCGGAATATGTTCTTCACCTTTTACCTTTAGTACATATTAAAAAGGATGACAGTGTAGGGGCGAACCGTCCCTACACTGTCATCCACAAAACGGGTGTATTAGAATTGTTTATCCAGCATTTCACTCCCTCTCTCCCCTTGGAGAGGGGGCGAAGGAGGTGAGGCTTTGTAGGGTAAACTATGTGAGGCTTATTACTCGAAGTTCTTATCGTCGAGCATCTCAAAGCCGCAGTACGGCACGAGTGCTTTCGGCACGCGGATGCCTTCCGGCGTCTGGTTGTTCTCGATGATGGCGGCTACGATACGCGGCAGCGCCAAGGCAGAACCGTTGAGCGTGTGGCAGAGTTCCGTCTTCTTAGTGTCTGAGCGACGGAAACGGCAGTGCAGACGGTTGGCCTGATAGCTCTCGAAGTTAGACACAGAACTGACCTCGAGCCAACGCTTCTGTGCGCCACTCCATACCTCAAAGTCGTAGCAGATAGAGGAAGTGAAACTCATGTCGCCACCGCACAGGCGGAGGATATGATAAGGAAGCTCAAGTTTCTGTACGAGTCCCTCGACATGAGCGAGCATCTCGTCGAGACTCTTGTAAGAGTGCTCCGGCGTGTCGATGCGAACAATCTCTACCTTGTCGAACTGATGCAGACGGTTCAAGCCACGGACATCCTTGCCATAAGAACCAGCCTCACGGCGGAAGCAGGCTGAATAAGCACAACGCTTGACGGGCAGATCCTTTTCGTCGAGGATCTCATCGCGGAAGATGTTGGTCACGGGAACCTCTGCTGTAGGAATGAGATAGAGGTTGTCGAGGTTGCAGTGGTACATCTGGCCCTCCTTATCAGGCAGCTGACCCGTGCCGTAACCGGATGCCTCGTTGACAACATACGGCGGCTGTACCTCGAGATAACCGGCCTTGCGGGCCTCATCGAGGAAGAAAGCCTCCAAAGCACGCTGGAAGCGGGCCATCTTACCCACATAGATCGGGAAGCCGGCGCCCGTGATCTTCACTCCCATGTCGAAGTCTACAAGGCGGAATTTCTTGAGCAGATCCCAGTGGCACAACGCGTCCTCACCAAGATTTGGCATAGGACCACCCTCCTTGACGACAACATTGTCGTTGGCATCCTTGCCTTCGGGTACGAGGTCGTTAGGGATGTTTGGTATCTGCAACAGCTCGTTGGTCATGTCGGCCTGAGCCTTGTCCATGATCTCCTGCAGCGCTTTGTCGGCAGCTTTCAGCTCGGCAACCTCAGCCTTGACCTTCTCAGCCTCGTCCTTCTTGCCTTCCTTCATCAAGCCGCCAATCTGCTTCGACAGCTGGTTTTGGTGCTGCTTGTTGCTGTCAAGCTTCTGCTGGCTCTCACGACGCAGCTTGTCATACTCCAATACTTTTTCAATAGCTTCGCGGGCTCCGGCGAAATGCTTCTTCTCCAGGCCTTTGATCACGCGTTCAGTTTCCTCACTGATGAGTTTAAGTGTAAGCATATAGCTGTATATTGATTATATTTCCTTATTTGGGGCAAAAGTACAAAAAAAAACGCTCACAGCAAAATTTAATCGAGAAAACGCTCGCAAAGGCTCTTGATTACGATAAAAAACGTACCTTTGCATGGTTACTATATAAGATAAGGTAAGATTTGATAGAATAGACATCAGCATTGTAAGATAAAATAATATCAGATATGGATCACAGAGGAAAGAAAAAACGTCTTTTCCAACAAATGATTTGGACGGCCGCAGTGGCCATCAGCTGGCTCAGCGGCTGTCCCTCGCAAGCTCAGACAGCGAAAGGCCATCGGCTGCCCAACGTGGCGGTCGGCATTCACCATCATCACCCCGACTCCACCCTCTGCTCTCCTTTAAACATTGGATTGCTCAGTGAGGTAGACACGCTGCACGGCTTTCAATATGGCGCATTCTTAGGCGCAGCACGCGGACGGGCCGACGGCTTCATGCTGGCAACCATCGCCAACGTGGCCCACGCTTTCAACGGTGTGCAGCTCAGCGGTTTCAGCAACATTGTCTTCACCCCGATAAAAGGCTTGCAGCTCAGCCCCATCACCAACATTGCCATGGGCGTGAAGCAAGGCGCGCAGTTCTCCACCATCGCCAACATCAGCTCCGGCAGGATGAGAGGATTGCAACTCAGCACCTACAACTATGCCGACACGCTGCGGGGAACACAGGTCGGCATCCTCAACGTGGCACAGAGCCATCCACATGGCGTGCAGATAGGACTGCTTAACTACACCCGCGATCCCGAAGCACGCAAGATAGGACTCGTCAACATCAACCCACAGACGCGCATCGACGTGATGCCTTTTGTCGGTACGTCCACCCGTCTGAACCTCGCCTTGCGCTTCCGCAATACCCATACCTACACGATGATCGGTGTCGGTTCGCATTTCCTGGGACTCGACGAGGACTTCTCGGGTGAGCTCTTCTACCGCATGGGACGCTACTGGACCATCGCCCCACGGTGGACGCTCGGCGGCGACGTGGGCTTCGGACATGTGGAGACGTTCCAAAACAAAGGCGACACGCCACGACGTATGTACTCGCTGCAAGCCCGCATGACGGCCGACTATGCCCTCAACGACAATCTCGGCGCCTTCGTCGCCGCCGGTTACGGTACGACACGGCGCTATGGCTCAAACATCAAGTTCCGTTCGCGCCCAATCATCGAAGCAGGACTGGCACTCCGCTATCACCACGATCCCGACCATCAGGCACAATGGGAAGAGGAACGGCAACGCGACCAGGAGTTTATGCTCAGCAAGCTGGCACTGACACCGGAGGACAGCCTCTACCGATGGGGCGATCCGAGCTATACCAAGAAACGGTGGTGGCGCGCGGCAGCAGAGGCAGTGGGTATCAACGTCTTTGTGCATTGTTTCGACCGTTTCGTCATGAACGAGGACTTCGCGCAGGTCACCTTCAAGAGCATCGCCCATAACTGGCACCATGCCTTCGTATGGGACAACGATCAGTTCTCGACCAATCTCTTCGCCCATCCTTACCACGGCAACCTCTATTTCAACTCGGCCCGCAGCAACGGACTGACCTTCTGGCAGAGTACGCCTTACGCTCTTGGCGGTAGCCTGATGTGGGAGTTCTGCGGCGAAGTGGAGCCGCCAGCCATCAACGACGTGCTGGCCACCACCTTCGGCGGCATATGCATCGGGGAAGTCATGCACCGCGTGTCGGCGCTCGTGCTGAATGACCGCACACGCGGCTTCCGCCGTTTCCTGCGTGAAGCGGTTGCTTTCGTCACCAACCCGATGCAGGGACTTAACCGTCTCATCGACGGTGATGCCTGGAACGTGCGTCAGGACAAGTATATGTACCATGACTTCAGCCGCATACCCGTGGAGTTTGCCATGAGCGTGGGCGACCGCTATCTCGCTGACCAAGGCGGTATCTTCCGAGGTGAGAATCAGCCTTACCTCACCTTTAACCTGCTCTATGGCGATGCCTTCGACGACAACAACACGCAACCCTACGACTATTTCACGCTGAACTTCAGCGCAGGCTTCACCGGCAACCAACCGCTCATCAACAATCTCCACCTGCTCGGTAAACTCTGGACCCATACTGTCTACGACGGAAAGCAGGGGAAGACGATCGTAGGATTCTTCCAGCACTTCAACTATTACGACTCCAAGCCTGTGAAAGACGGCACCGACAAGACGCCTTACCGCATCTCTGAGGCGGCCTCCTTCGGTCCCGGCATGATGTGGCAATTCCCGCAGGTGGGTAATCTCAAGCGACTGGAGCAGGCCGTCTTTGCCGATCTCATCCTCCTCGGCGGTACGAAGAGCGACTACTACAACGTCATCGACCGTGACTATAACATGGGATCGGGATTCAGCCTTAAGTCCAAGACGCAGATGGTCTTCCCGCGGCTCGGATACTTCTCGTTGCTCGTGGACTACTACCATATCTATACGTGGAAAGGATATGAGGGCAAAGACCTGGAGCACACCGATCCGCTCTATCTCAATGCGCAGGGCGACAAAGGCGACGCTCAGTTGCTCGTCTTCAATCCGAGATTTATCTTCCAACTGAAAAACAACTTTGGCATTGAGTGGCAAGGTACCTATTATGGGCGCTATACCTATTATAAATACCACCCAAATGTCAGGGCGCACACCTTCGAAGTGAGACTGGGACTGCTCTACAGATTTTAACAAGACTGCAAAGACGTAAAAAGCAAGCATCGGATGAGCTGCAATGATTGCAACTCACCCGATGCTTGCTTTTATGCTGTCGGAAGGGAATACGTACGCCATCAGCCCGGAATCATCATGCCTCAACGATTAGAAATCATAGGAAAAGCCGAAGGAGACAAACTCGTTGAGCATCCAGTAGCCAAAATTCTTGTCGTGCTTCACACCATCGTCGAAACGGGGATAGGCATAGACTTTGGCAGAGATATAGCGGTTGAACGAGAAGGTGAACGTGTTCTCCCATTCCAGCTCCGAACGCTTATACGTGGTATAGCCATAAAGACGGGTCTGCCACGTGAGGTTGTCCATCAGTTTCCACTTCAAATCACAGGTGAACTGCGAACCATAATCATGGAGTGTGTGTTGTCCCTCTTTCAACCCATTGGCTTGAGCAAGGCTTTGGCGACCTACATACTTGAGGTTATAAGCGATAGGAGCCAGGTGGATGGAACCCGTCAGGCGGGTTTTCAGACAACTGACATTATAGTCCATACCAAGAGAGGCATTCAAGTTGAAAGGGCTCATAAAGTCAGATTTCACCCTTGGAGAATTGGTGTCGTACTTCCGCAGAAACTGTGTTGTTGCAATCAACTGGAAAGTATAGTACCAATGCTTGGTGGCCTGTAAGCCCAACTTACCGGTATAGCGGAGGAGATCCTCTGTGCTCTTGACCTTATGGAGCGAGTCGGCTTTGGTGGTCTGTATGCCTAATTTCATCTCCAACTTATTGTCCCATCGCAGCTTCTGCTTGTTGTCGTAGTGCGCCTCCAAGGTCAGGGCACCAACAGCCGAGTAGTTGCTCTCCCCTCCCTTGTACCAATTGGGAGAGATGTAGCTTTGGAGAAACTGCAAATAATAATCGCCGCCGAAGGTCCAGAAATTGGGCTTGAACACGACCATGTCCATAGGTACATACTCTGGTTCCTCCGGTTTGGTCGGCTTGACAACTGTTGCGGGATGCTCGGTGATCGTCGTGGGCTTGAGCACCGGCCCCGTCTTCTCCAAGTCGCGCTGTGTCGTCTTGACCGTACCCGGCCGATGAAGATAGACCCAAAGCAGCGACTCGTCGATAGGCGTCAGCGTCCCGTCGAGCGAGAAAGCACGGTGAGCAACACCACGATAGAAGGTCATCGGAAGAAACAGCGGCGCCATGGAACTCGCATTGAGCGGCCGTGACACCTTCACGCTGTCGTGATAGAGAGAATCGGAAAGCAGGCGCAAGGAGTCCATATAAGCAGTCACCAACTTGTTACGGCTCTGCACCAGCGTATGGCGATAGGTCACGGGACGGGCAACCATCGGCTCCACAGCCGACAAAAACAGAGCGATTATCAACAAGTAGACAACTGAATGGAATTGGTAATGACTTCCTCTAAGCGACATCGTTTCTTAAACTCCTTATTTCTCTTAATGATTCGTTATATTGTCTTAACGTTGCAAAGATAACAATAATTTTTGTTTTTGTTGTACATCTCATAAAAATATGCTAACTTTGCAACATCTTTTATAGATCGAGTAACTCTTTCGTATTCAATAATTAAATCCAACAAAATATTGACAATGGTGGCAGAAACAAAGTACATCTTCGTCACAGGCGGTGTAGTTTCCTCGTTAGGAAAAGGCATCATCTCGTCTTCAATAGGTAAGCTTCTACAAGCAAGAGGCTACAACATCACCATCCAAAAATTCGATCCTTACATCAACATCGACCCAGGAACGCTCAATCCTTATGAGCACGGCGAATGCTATGTGACTGTTGACGGTATGGAGACTGACCTCGATCTTGGACACTATGAGCGATTCACAGGCATCCAGACAACTAAGGCGAACTCTCTGACAACAGGACGTATCTATAAGAGCGTCATCGACAAGGAGCGCCGCGGCGACTATTTGGGCAAGACGATCCAGGTGGTGCCGCATATCACCGACGAAATCAAGCGTAATGTCAAGCTCCTCGGACAGAAGAACCACTACGACTTCGTCATCACGGAGATCGGAGGTACCATCGGTGACATTGAGAGTGCACCGTTCATGGAGGCGATCCGACAGTTGAAATGGGAACTCGGCAAGCGCGCCGTCTGCGTGCACCTTACTTATGTGCCCTACCTCAAGGCTGCCGGCGAGCTGAAGACAAAGCCGACACAGCACTCTGTCAAGGAATTGCAGAGCGTAGGCATCCAGCCCGACATCCTCGTGCTGCGCACTGAGAAACATCTGCCTGACCAGGTCCGCAAAAAGGTGGCTGCTTTCTGTAATGTCGATCTCGACTGCGTCATCCAGAGCGAAGACCTGCCCAGTATCTACGAGGTGCCGGTGAACATGCAGAACCAAGGCCTCGACGCTGCCATCCTGCGCAAGGTTGGTGAGCCCATCGGCGAGAAACCGGGACTCGGTCCTTGGCGTTCCTTCCTCGAGCGCCGCAAGAGCGCCACAGAGGAAGTACACATCGGACTCGTCGGAAAGTATGACTTGCAGGACGCCTACAAGAGTATCCGTGAGAGCCTCTCGCAGGCCGGTACCTACAACGACCATAAGACGGTCATCACCTTCATCAATTCGGAGTATATCACTTCCGACAATGTCGCTGAGAAACTGGCAGGGCAGGACGGTATCGTCATCTGCCCGGGATTCGGACAGCGCGGTATTGAGGGTAAAATCATTGCCGCTAAGTACTGCCGCACACACGATGTGCCGACCTTCGGTATCTGCTTGGGTATGCAGATGATGGTTATCGAGTTCGCCCGCGACGTGCTCGGCTATGCTGACGCTAACTCTCGCGAGATGGACGAAAAGACACCGCACAACGTCATCGACATCATGGAGGAGCAGAAAAATATCACCAACATGGGTGGTACCATGCGTCTTGGTGCCTACGACTGCGTGCTCCGCAAAGACTCAAAAGTCTACTCGATCTACAAGCAGGAGAACATCCGTGAGCGTCACCGCCATCGTTATGAGTTTAACAACGACTATCAGAAAGAATACGAAGCCAAGGGCATGATGTGCGTGGGACGCAACCCAGACAGCGATCTCGTCGAGATCGTGGAGATTCCGAAGCTGAAATGGTATATCGGCACGCAATTCCATCCCGAGTATCAGAGTACGGTACTTAAACCGCATCCGCTCTTCGTCGACTTCGTCAAGACGGCTATCGCCAACCAGAAGAAGAAATAAGTACTGAGAAGAAGTGCGTGTAACACTTCATACATCAAGAATTAGAGAAGGAGAGAATCAGAAGATGGTTCTATAATTCTCTAATTCTTGATCTCCTTTTGAACTAAACATGATTCGGGTCAAAGCCCGAGAGAAAAATTTTATGGATAAGAACAATATTATCGGCTTCGTGCTCATCGCGCTTGTGCTTATCGGCTACAGCTGGTACGCGAAGCCATCTAAAGAGCAGGAGCGTGCGCAGTTTGTGCAAGACTCCATCGCCCAGGCCAAGCGACAGCAGGCTGAGCAGGACGCCAAGACGGCTGCCTTCAACCGCCAGCAGGCTGCCAAGCAGAAGATCGCAGCGGACACGACGGCACTCTTCCACGCTGCTTTGACCGGACAGGCCAAGGACATCGTGCTGAAGAACAGCAAAGTTGCCATCACGCTGTCGACGAAAGGTGCCACTGTCACCAAGGCGATCATCAACAACTACAAGGACAACATCACCGAGGCGAACCATGTCACGCTATTCCAAGGCAGGGATCAGAGCCTCACTTACACCATGGCTGCCAAGGAGGTAAACATCTCCACGGCCGATCTCTACTTCATACCTTCCAATATAACAGACTCTACTGTTACTTTCACGGCTACTGCCGCTCCGGGTAAGACCGTCACACTGACCTACCACCTCGGCAAGGACTATATGCTCCACATGCAGATGGCTGTCAAAGGTATGGAGGGACTCTTCGCGCCAGGTACCAGCACTATGGACGTGAACTGGAAAGACAAGTGTCGCCAGCAGGAGAAAGGCTTCAACTTCGAGAACCGCTATGCTACGCTCACCTACCACAACGTAGAGGGTGGTACCGACAAGCTGAGCGAGACATCTGAGAAAGTTGACGAGGACATCGAGGACAGTATTGACTGGGTGGCCTTTAAAAATCAGTTCTTCTCTGCCGTGATGATTGC
>R21__coassemble_295_pt1 | contig 42723 bp, 32 predicted proteins | sample R21__metabat2_high_PE_018 | metagenome-assembled genome bin R21
TACCTGCAGGCAGCAAGCTCACCATCTCTTATATCGGCTTCAAAACGACCTCTACGTCGGCTGCCGACAATATGAAGGTGGTGCTGCACGACGACAGCAAGCAACTCAATGAAGTTGTCGTCACTGGCTACACTGTACAGCGCAAGGCCGACCTGACAGGTGCCATCTCTGTAGTCAGTGTCGACGATCTGGCCAAGCAGAACGAGAACAATCCCATGAAAGCTTTGCAGGGAAGAGTACCGGGCATGAACATCAGTGCCGACGGCTCACCTTCGGGAGCTGCAACTGTGAGAATCCGTGGTGTGGGAACGCTCAACAACAACGATCCGCTCTATATCATCGACGGTGTGCCCACCAAAGCCGGTATGCACGAGCTCAACGCCACCGACATCGAGAGCATCCAGGTGCTTAAGGACGCAGCCTCTGCCTCCATCTATGGTAGCCGTGCTGCCAATGGTGTCATCATCGTCACGACGAAGAAAGGCAAGAACGGAAAGGTGAAGGTAGATGTCGATGCCTCCGTTGCCGCCTCCATGTATGCCCATAAGATGGATGTGCTCAACGCCAAGCAATATGGCCAGGTGATGTGGCAGGCCTATGTCAACGACGGTCTTGATCCCAACACCAACGGTCTGGGCTATCACTACAATTGGGGCTACAACACAGCCGGATACCCCGTACTCAACAGCATCAGCATGTCGAAATATCTCGACGCTGCCGGGACGACACCCGCCGCTGACACCGACTGGTTTGACGAGACAACGCGCACGGGCGTCATTCAGAACTATAATGTGGCGGTGAGCAACGGCTCTGAGCGCGGCTCTTCCTATTTTTCCTTAGGCTACTACAAAAACCTCGGTATCATCAAGACATCTGACTTCGAACGCTTCTCTGCACGTATGAATACGGAATACGATGTCATCAAGAACGTGCTGACCTTGGGTGAGCATTTCACGCTGAACCGCACCTCAGAGGTACAGGCTCCCGGTGGCTTTTTAGAGAATGTCCTGCAGTTCAACCCCTCTCTCCCCGTCTACACCACCAATGGCAGCTATGCCGGCCCCGTGGGTGGCTACCCGGACCGTGAGAACCCAGTGGCACGTCTGCATCGCAACGCCGACAACCGGTATACCTACTGGCGTGCTTTTGGCGACGCCTATGTCAATCTCCATCTCTTCAAGGGTTTCAACCTCCGCTCTACCTTCGGCCTCGACTACGCGCAGAAGCAGCAGCGTATCTTCACCTATCCCATCACTGAAGGCAATGTGGCAACTTCCACCAATGCCGTGGAAGCAAAACAGGAACATTGGACTAAATGGATGTGGAATGCGGTGGCAACCTATAACTTTGCCAAGGACCAGCACCGTTTTGACGCTATGGCCGGTGTGGAGCTCAACCGAGAGGATGATATCAATTTCTCAGGCTATAAAGAAAGCTACATCATTCTCAATCCTGACTACATGTGGCCCAGTGCCGGCATGGGCTCTGCCCAAGCTTACGGTGGTGGCGAAGGCTATTCCCTGGTATCGTATTTTGGCAAGGCCAACTATACCTATGCTGACAAATACCTGGCCTCCGCCACAGTGCGCTATGACGGTTCAAGCCGTTTCGGCAAGAACAACCGCTATGCAATGTTCCCCAGCTTCTCTCTTGGATGGCGCATCAGCCAAGAGAAGTTTATGAAAGCCAAATGGATTGATGACCTCAAGCTACGTGCCTCATGGGGACAGACCGGTAACCAGGAAATCTCCAATATAGCCCGCTACACCATCTATGAGAGCAACTATGGTGTCAACGAGAGCGGCGGACAGAGTTATGGCACATCCTACGACATCGCCGGCACTAATGGCGGACAAATACTCTCGTCAGGCTTTAAGCGCAACCAGATTGGCAACGACGACATCAAATGGGAGACAACGACACAGACTAATTTAGGTCTCGACTACACGCTCTTCGACAACTCGCTCTACGGCAGCTTTGACTGGTACTATAAGAAGACTACCAATATCCTCGTGCAGATGGCTGGCATCGCTGCCATGGGAGAGGGTAGCTCACAGTGGATCAATGCCGGCGAGATGGAGAACAAGGGTGTGGAGTTCAACTTCGGTTACCGTAAGAACACCCGGTGGGGACTGAAATATGACATCACCGGCAACATCGGCACCTATCGTAATAAGATTACCAAGCTGCCCGCCACTGTCGCTGCCAACGGTACCTTCGGAGGTAATGGCGTGAAGAGTGTCATCGGACATCCTATGGGCGCGCAGGTGGGATATGTCGCTGACGGCATCTTCAAGAGCCAGGACGACATCGACAACCACGCCAAACAGGAAGGGGCTGCCTTGGGACGCATCAGATGGAAGGACCTCAATGGCGACAACGTCATCACGGAAGCCGACCAGGACTGGATATACAATCCCGTACCCGACTTCACCTATGGCCTGAACGTCTATCTGCAATACAAGCAGTTCGACTTCACGATGTTCTGGCAGGGTGTCCAAGGGGTCGATGTCATCTCAGACTTGAAGAAAGAGACCGACATCTGGGCCGGACTGAACATCGGCTTCCTCAACAAAGGCACCCGTCTGCTCAATGCCTGGAGCCCGACCAATCCGGACAGTAATATCCCGGCGCTCTCACTGAGTGACAACAACAACGAGAAGCGGGTCTCGTCCTACTGGGTCGAGAACGGCTCGTATCTGAAGCTGCGCACCATACAGCTGGGATATAACGTGCCCGAGAGTCTGGCAAAGAAACTGTACATGCAGCGGCTGAGATTCTATGTCAGCGCACAGAACCTGCTCACGATACACGCATCAAACTTTACTGGCGTGGACCCGGAGAACCCCAACTATGGCTATCCTATCCCTCTGAACATCACGTTCGGAGTCAACGTTACATTCTAACACTATTATCACTACCATGAAAAAGTCTATATATATAGGAGCCTTGGCTCTCAGCTTGCTGACGGCCAGCTGCTCCGACTTCCTTGACAAACAGACCCCACAGGGTGTTCTGACGGATGAACAGGTGAAGTCGTCCCAATATGTTGATAACCTCGTCATCTCTGCCTATGCCGTTTGGATTTCCGCTGAGGATATCAACTCCTCTTTCTCTATGTGGAACTATGATGTACGCAGTGACGATGCCTACAAGGGCGGCAATGGTACCAGCGACGGTGACGTGTTCCATCAGCTTGAAATCTCTCAGGGCATTCTGACAACGAACTGGAACATCAGTGACATGTGGCAGCGCCTCTACAACGGCATCTCCCGTGTCAACACCGCCATCGCTCTGCTCGATCAGACCGATGAGGCTACCTATCCACTGAAGAACGAGCGCATCGCAGAGATGAAGTTCCTGCGCGCTTACGGTCATTTCCTTCTCAAGCGACTGTATAAGAACATCCCGTTCATTATGGACGAGCATCTCACCACAGCGCAATACAACGAGCTCTCCAACAGACAGTACAGCAATGACGAGGGCTGGCAGCTCATCATCGATGACTTAGAGGAAGCCTACAAGACACTGCCTGTCACGCAGGCTGACAAGGGCCGGCCTACAAAGGCTGCTGCCGCCGCTTTCCTCACAAAGGTCTATCTCTATAAGGCATACCATCAGGATGACCCCAACACCAATGAGGTGACGAGCGTCAACAAAGATGACCTCGCCAAGGTGGTGGAATACAGCGATCCGGCTATCTACACCGCCGGTGGCTATGGACTGGAGAGTGATTTCCACAACAACTTCCGCCCTGAAGAGCAGTATGAGAACGGAAAGGAGAGCATCTGGGCCATGCAATACTCAAAGAACGACGGTACGAAATATGGCAACCTCAATTGGAGCTACGGTCTGATCGTGCCCAATATCGCCGGTGTCACCGATGGTGGTTGCGACTTCTATAAGCCCAGCCAGAATCTCGTCAACGCTTTCCGCACGGGTGCCGACGGTCTGCCATTGCTCGACAACTTCAACCAGAAAGACTATGACAAGGCCACAGACTACGCCGATCCGCGTCTCTTCCTCACCGTCGGCATGCCCGGACTGCCCTATGAGTTCAATCCAAAATACATCATGGACGGCAGTGCGACATGGAGCCGCTCCAATGGTCTTTATGGCCACTATGTCACCCTCAAGCAGAACGTAGACCCCGACCTCGTAGGCTCCTATCTCATCAAGGGCTCGTGGTGGGGAACCTCTGAGAACCGTATAGTCTTCCGCTATGCCGACGTACTCTTGGAGCGTGCCGAAGCTTTGGTGCAACTCAACGACGGACGCATCCCCGAGGCCATCCGGCTCGTCAACCAACTGCGCCAGCGTGCCAAGCAGAGCACCAGCGTCATCGCCAACTATCAGCACGACTATGGGGTGAAGATGAACATCGCTACCTACAAAGGCTCTTACGATCAGGCACAGGCTCTGAAGATTGTCAAGATGGAGCGTCGCTTGGAGCTGGGCATGGAATGTGAGCGATTCTTCGACCTCGTACGCTGGGGAGAAGCCGACAAAGTCCTCAACAAGTACTATGCTGAGGAATCTAATGATTGCTCCATCTACACAGCAGCTCATTTCACCAAGAACAAAAACGAGTACCTGCCCATCCCGTATGCTCAGATTGCAGCTTCCAATGGACACTACACACAAAACATAGGACAATGGTAACCATGAAGACAAAGATTTTCTCTATCATATACGCGATCGTCATGGTGCTGGCTCTGACGGCTTGCTCCGACTCCAACACCTCTGACTTGCTGCTCGACGGCAACTGTGACGTCACGGCCATGAAGGCCGACAACTACGATGGTATCATCAACAAGACTGCACGCACCATCACCGTGCGTGTGCCGGAGGGCTACGATGTCAGCAACATGAAGGTCTCTGCCCTCTCGCTGAGCGAGGGTGCTGAGAGCAACATCAAAGAGGGCGACGCTCTCAACCTCCAGACTCCGCATGTCTTGCACGTGACCAATGGTGATGTGTATCTCGACTGGACGATCACAGCCCTGCATGACGAGGCAAAGATAACGTCGTTCAAGATCAACGGAACCTATGTGGGCATCATCAACGAGGAACAGAAGACTATCTCGGTCTTCGTGCCCAACACGCTCAACCTGGCCAGCCTCACGCCGACCATCTCTTATAGTGCCAACGCCACTATCTCACCGGAGAATGGTGTAGCTACAGACTTCACTCACCCAGTGAAATATACTGTCACCAACAATACGGCAAAGGCCACCTATACTGTCACCGTGACCGCTATCGGCAAACCATCGGCTGTCTATGTCGGACTGGCACCGTCTGTGGATCAGCTCAACATCGAGGAGCAGACAGCGTGCAACTGGATGCTGGCCAATATTCCGAACTCACTCTATGCCTCTTTCGACGACATCAAGAACGGAACTGTCGACCTCTCCAACTGCAAGGTTATCTGGTGGCACTTCCATAAAGACGGCGGTGTCGACGGAAAGGAGGCTTTTGAGAAAGCGGCACCGGAGGCTATCAACGCTGCGGTGGCGCTCCGCGACTATTACAACAATGGCGGGTCGTTCCTCTTCACACGCTATGCCACCAACATGCCGGCAGAGATAGGAGCTGTTGCCAACAACGCTTGTCCTAACAACTGTTGGGGACAGAACGAGGCCGATGCCGAGACGGTCAATGGGCCGTGGAGCTTCTCTATCCAGGGACATACCAGCCATCCGCTCTTCCAGAACCTCGTCATGAAGGACGGTGACGCGAATGCTGTCTTTACTTGCGACGCTGGCTACCGCATCACCAACTCTACGGCACAATGGCACATCGGAAGCGACTGGGGCGGATATGCCGACTATGCTACCTGGCGAAGCAAGACAGGTGCCACAGACCTTGCCTATGGAGGCGACGGTGCCATCGTGGCATGGGAGTTCCCGGCTGCCAATGGGCACGGCGACATCCTCTGCATCGGTTCGGGATGCTACGACTGGTACAGCGTGGCCCCACTGTCCGAGGAGGGCTATCACGCCAACGTGGCACGCATGACGAAGAATGCTTTCAACTATCTTATGAACAAATAACTCAGCACAACATGAAACCAATGATATTTGCTACCTTGATGGCGACTGCCATGGCGATGACTGCCTGCAGCAGCGACAACGAGACCGTGGAGACAAAGGATTGGTCGACAACGACCTACTTTGCTTCTACTGACGCCCAGGAGCAGGAGACGTATTATAAGCCTTCCGTGGGCTATGTGGGTGACCCCATGCCGTTCTATGACCCTAAGGCCGGTGACTTCAAGATCCTCTATCTTCAGGAGTTCCGACCCAACCAGGCGGGAACCTACCATCCCATCTGGGGACTGTCCACAACCGACGGTGCCAGCTATACACCGCTTGGCGAACTCATCCCCTGCGGCGGACTTCAGGAACAGGAAGCTGCGTTAGGAACGGGCTCTACGGTGTACAACGATGCCGACGGAATGTATTATACCTTCTATACCGGCAAAAAATACCAGCCTACGGCAGATGACTGCGGTGAAGCCGTGATGATGGCTACCTCGCCCGATTTCAAGACCTGGACCAAGAGCCGCACGTTCCTCCTCCGTGGCAGCGACTATGGCTACAGCCGTAATGACTTCCGCGACCCCTTTGTCTTCAAAGGCGACGACGGCAAGTGGCACATGATCGTGTCGACAACAGCCAACAACAAAGGAACCTTGGCAGATTTCGTCTCCGACGACTTGAAGAGTTGGACGAGCAACGGACAGTTTATGAACATGATGTGGGACCGCTTCTACGAGTGTCCCGACATCTTCAAGATGGGCGACTGGTGGTATCTCATCTACAGTGAGAAGCATGCTGCCGTGCGCCGTGTGCAGTATTTCAAAGGCAAGACGCTCGAAGAGCTCAAGGCGTGCACGGCCAATGATGCCGGTCGATGGCCTGACAGCCATGAGGGAATCCTCGACAGCCGTGGCTTCTATGCCGGCAAGACGGCTTCCGACGGTACCAACAGATATATCTGGGGCTGGTGCCCCACACGCTCGGGAAAGAACAACACGGCAGTAGGTGCTTATCCCGCTGAGCCAGAGTGGGCGGGCAACCTCGTCATGCACCGCCTCATTCAGCATAGCGATGGAACGCTGACCTTGGGTGAGGTGCAAGGAATCAGCAATAAATATAACAAGGTGCAGACCCTCAAGGCTGAATCGCTCAGTGAGGGGGCCTCAGCGCAAAGCGGTAATAGCTTCCAGCTTACGGGCAATGCCAACGTGCTCTTCAACCGCTTAGGAACCTGCAACCGCATTTCCTTCACGGTAAAGACCAGCGGCAACACGGATAAATTTGGCATCTCACTTGTCAGAGGCAGTGACTCTAAGAAGTATTACTCGCTTGTCGTCAATCCCGAGAGCGACAACACGCGCAAGGTCAACTTTGAAGAGGAAGGCGCCGAAGGTGCCGGATTCATTGCCGGCATCGACGGATACGTCTTCAACCGTCCGGCTGACAACACCTACCACATCACTATCTACACCGACAACAGCGTCTGCGTGATGTACATCAATGATGTGGCTTGCTACACCAACCGCATCTATGGCATCCAGAAAAATTGCTGGAGTATCAACAGCTATGATGGAGCAATAAACGTAAGCAATGTGGAGGTACACCAATATTAAAACCCTTCAGACTTATGAAAATCTCTCTTTTCCTATTCTTAACTTTTCTGATGCTTGCTGGTCCTTTGACGGCACAACCTGAGACAAAGCTTCATGCGCAAGTTCTCGCAGACGATCACGTCATGGTCAAAATTCCCTGCCACGACCGCTATGTCCTGCTGCCCGTAGAAGAGACCCAAAGCTATGACCACATCCGCGTCATCAAGGACAATGCCGTAGTGCAGGAGTTCAATGTACGGCTGGCTGCTAACAAGGCAGACTATTATGTTCCCCTCGACATCAGCCGCTTCACCAAGGACGGAAAGTCGGTGCTTCTGGATATCATCGTCAACCGCGGCGATGTCGCCAACTCTGCCAGCAAGGCTGCCACTTCCGATCTTGCCGCTTGGAAGTTGCTCAAGACCGCTCAAACCGTAGACATGAAGAACCGGGAGAAGTTTCGCCCAGTCTATCATCATACGCCGGTCTACGGCTGGATGAACGATCCCAATGGCTTGTTCTATAAGGACGGAGTCTGGAATCTCTACTACCAGCACAACCCCTACGGCTCGACGTGGGAAAATATGACATGGGGACACGCCACCTCCACAGACCTCTGCCACTGGAAGTTTGAGGGCGAGGCTATCGAGCCCGATGCTTTGGGTACGATCTTCAGCGGCTCGGCAGTGGTCGATAAGGACAATACAGCGGGCTTCGGCCCGGGAGCCGTAGTGGCCTACTACACCTCCGCCGGCAAGGCGCAGACACAGAGTATGGCCGTCAGCACCGACAACGGCATGACCTTCACCAAGTATGCAGACAACCCGGTGCTGACCTCCGACATTCCCGACTTTCGCGACCCGCATGTCATCTGGTACCCGCAAGGGCAGAAATGGATTCTCATCGTATCTGAGAAACAGCACATGAAGCTCTTCTCTTCGAAGAACCTCAAGGACTGGACCTTTGAGAGCGACTTCGGTGAGGGCTACGGCTCCCACGCCGGTGTATGGGAGTGTCCCGACCTCCTCGACATGGGTGGTGGCCACTGGATTCTCGTCTGCAACATCAATCCCGGCGGTCCCTTCGGTGGTTCGGCAACCCAGTATTTCACAGGCTTCTTTGACGGCCACAAGTTCATCTGCGACAGCGACCCGTCAGTCACGAAATGGATGGACTGGGGCAAGGATCACTATGCTACTGTGACGTTCAACAATGCTCCCAATGGCCGCCATGTCGCGCTGCCGTGGATGAGCAATTGGCAATATGCCGCGCAGGTACCCACCAAGCAGTATCGCTCCGCCAACGGCATCGCCCGTGACTTAGGCTACTTCGAGTATAAAGGCACCGGCTATTGCAGCGTGAAGCCGTCACAGGAAATCCTCAACGCCTTCTCCAAGAAACCACAGTCCTCGCTGTCTCCGGCCTGCCGTGTCGACGTGCAGCTTCGTGGCAACAGCGTAATCACGCTTTCCAACGGCAAGGGCGAGAGCGTCACCATGACCTACAACGACAAGGAGGAAAAGTTCTCTATGGACCGCACAAAGAGCGGTGACACGAGTTTCAGCGCTGACTTCGCAGCAGTGACGACGGCTCCCACTTATGGCAAGATAAAAACGCTCCAAATCTTCATCGACAAGAGCAGCATTGAAGCCTTCGATGCTGACGGCAAGATGGCTATGAGTAATATCGTGTTCCCAACTGAACCGTACAGCAAACTGATGGTAAAGGGAGGTAAGGCCAAAATATACAATCTGAAATAAGTAAGTACACTTCTAATAAAAAAGTAAAAGTCTGTTCGCATCTTCTCTATTGTAGTTGATGCGAACAGACTTTTATTTATGTTTCTATTGGCAGGCTCCCTGTCGTGTCTTACTTGATTTCCGTCGCTACGCGTTCGCTGCTAAGTATGTCCCCGGCAGCCTTACGGGCATTGAGACGGACGGGCTGAAGGGTGAAGTCGGGCGTGTTGTAGCTGTTGAGCTGGCGGTCGTAGTAGAGCCAGGGATTGCGCTGAGGCAGCAGGAAAGGCTTGCCCATGCGTCCACGGCCGTCGACATGAGCCAGATAGAGCTGGGTATAGTAGCCGTTGATGCGGCGCGAGGTGAAGACGATCCAATGGCTGTTGCGGCTCCAGTTATGCCACGAGTCGGTATTGCTGCTGTTGATTTCTGTGAGCGGGCGGGCTTTCATCGTGCGTAAGTCGAGCAGCCACTGGTCGGCCTCTTTGTGCCAGATGGGGAAGCAGCCATAGTCGCTTAGGGTGAAGAGCAGGAACCGGCCGTCGTAGGACGGGCGCGGATGGTTGGCACTCTTACCCATCTGACGGGCATTGAAGATGGTATCGACCTTGCCTACCGTGCGCCCGGTCTTCGGGTCAAAGCCCACGCGACAGATGTTATACTTGATGTTTTTATAGTGTGCGGGGATGTCCCATGCCGTAGAGGAGACAAAGTAGAGCGTGCGTCCGTCGGGCGAGAACACCGGGTAGTTCTCGTAGTGGTCCTTCGTCATCACCGCCGGGTTGAGTACAATCTGGTGTGTGGCGGGATGATAGATAAGCACGTCGGAAGCCTGGTCAAAGACTTCGATGCGCTCGCTGCGGATGGCATGGAAGCTCTGATGAGTTTGGTTGGTGCTGTAAGCAACCCACTGTCCCGATGGATGCCAATAAGGATAGACCATAGAGCCTTTGAGCGAGTCGTTCTTAGCTTTGAGCACCTCCACGCTGCCATGCTGCGAGATGAGCGTGCCGCCGTTGGCACCACGGATATGGAAGGTGAACTGCTCGGGCGAAGTACGGTTGCTTGTGTGACAGTTGAGACAAGCACCGGGCACCGCCGTGTTGACGAGTATCGCCTGCTCATCGAAGTTGCTCAGGTTGCGCTGATAGAGTCCCATCTTGCCGTAGACCTCGTAGCCGGGAGGAATGAGGCGGTAGGTGAGTCCCCACTCACCGAGCGGGTCGGAGGAAACGTTAATCGTGAAGTCACGATATTGCTTCCACTCGCCGCCGCGCTTGATGTATACCGAGAACACGAGCTTTCCGCCTTTGTTGGCATCGGTGAGACGGTGCCACTCATCAACGTCGAAGTCGGCATAGTCGCCACCGGCATCCATCTTGCCACGCTTCGAACCTTTTACTACAACGTACATGGCTTCGGCATCCTGGCCCACCGCGCTGAAGTCGAGGGGTGCGATGTCTGCGGGGATGGTTGTACCGGCATAGTCAGGAAAAATCCTTGGCAGAGCGTTGACTGGCGTAGCGTTGGACGGTTTGTTGCTGCAAGAGGTCAGCAGTCCAAGGCTAAGACTAAGGACCGCAACAAGCGAAGAGGCGATTATGAAACTTATTTTCTTCATTTCTTTGTAGTTCTGAAAAAGGTTATCAATAGATGTTCTGCATCTTCTCCTTGCCCTTCCTCTTGGTGTTGCCACCCATGAGCAGATAGTGCCAGGCGTTGTAGGCGAGTGGCGGCTGGTTGAGGGCTGGATCGTTGCGGTTGGCCGTATAAGCACGGATGAAAGCCACCGTGGCGTCGACATTCTGGCGGTCTACACTGTAGGGCATGCCCTGCAGCGTGTTGTGGCGTTGCAGCCACGAGCCGATGAGCACCTGTTGGATAGCGTAGGGAATATGGTCGAACTGTACGAAGCGACCGAGGGGATAGTACTGCATGAAGCGATTGACATCTCGCTGGAGCAGTTCGTAGGCGATGAGATATTCGTAAGCCATACGGTTGTCGTACTTCTTGTTGTCGACGAGCAACAGGCCAAGCATCTGATCCATCTCCTGATCGCTGAAGAGATAGTCGTGACGTTTGATGCGGATGTCGCGCAGACGACCGTATTCCGAATCGGCTTTGACAGCTGCACTGTTGTAGAGGAAGCGCTCCTGACTCTTGGCCCACTGGCGATAGAACAGGCTGTTCTCAAGCATGCGCAGGTATTTGGCTGCCACGCCATAGTTGCCGTTGACGATCTCGCACTGGGCGATGCGGCGTGTCAAGCGTCCGCTCTTGCGATAGTTGGGGATGGCTTCCTGTGCCTCAAAGGTGTAGCGCTCGGCATCGTTGACCATGCCCAACTGATAAAACACCTCTGCTGTGGGCAGTGGAGAGGTCATATCGCGGGTGAATGTGGGGAAGAGACCTTCAGCACCATTCTGATAGAATTCGAAGAGACGGTCACAGAGCTGGCCCTGCATAGCAAGGGAGAGGTTGACACAGCTCACGCTCATCGGTGAGGAAGCCTGATGCTTTTCGGCTTTCTCTATGATGCGCTGCCACTGATGGGTGCGTACGAGATAGTCGTAGTCGATGAGCTCATAGGTGGCACCGTCGAAGCTGAGGCGCAGCAGAGGCACGGCGGCAAGCACGATGACGACAAGCTGAGCAACTTCTGCGCGCACGGCTCTCTTGCCCTCCAAACGTGACAGATAGGAAGCCGCAAGGGGCAGCAAGGCAAACAACGCGACTACGACCCACTGCATGACGGGGATGACAGCGGGATAGCGGAAGTAGTTGATGCCACCAAACAACTTGTAATAAGGATATTGCAGGAAGTGTCCGCACAACCAGACGATGGCTACGAAGTAGAGAACGCTCAGCAGCATCCATCCCACTGGCGTCACCAAAGTCTTATGCTGCGCCTTTTGTTCTGTACAGGATTGGACTTGTGTCGGGCTAATGCTTGTAGAGGAGGCGTGTGGGCGTGTTTGTGAATTGTTCATTCCCTCTCTCTTTGAGAGAGTGGAGGAGGATCTGTGGAACCCGGTTGCCAATGCTAATCCGATTGCGACCGGTCCCACCAGCCAGTATCCCACGGGAATGGCGATAAGCAGATAAACTGCAGGTGCCACCCACCCACGGCTATGGTTACGCACGATGATATAGTGGAGCATGAGCTCTTCCATGCCGAGCAAGGCAATGGCAAAGGAGAGCAGCACGTTTTCGTTGCCCATGAGCGCCCAAAGGGCAACGGCGGGGATGAAGCTCAGCAGATACCACGATGGCGACACGCCGTTGCGGCGCATCAGCACCCATGTGAGTCGTTGCAGACTAAAGAAGACAAGGGCAAGGAGAATGGCTCCTAAGGCATAGACATAGTAGAACTGGGTGATGAACTCGGCCACATAGTCAGCCAGTCCACCCGGCACGCTGATGCGCTCAGTGAAGTAGGACGGGGTGAAGAGAAACAGCTGATACTGCTCTTGGTAGCTGAGTGCGCAGCGGTAAGGGAAGACCCAAAAGAGCGCGATGGCGACGGCAAAGAGCAGGGAAAGGATGAAACCAATATGTCGTGACAGATATTTCATGGCTAACGTTTATTGGATGTTGGGATAGAGTTTCAGTAAGAAATCACGCAATGCGCCTTTGGGCTGACGCTTGGTAAAGGCTGCTATAGACTGCTGCTGATGTTGGTAAAGCTGAGTAAGATGAATGTTGATCGTGTCCGGACGTGAAGATTGCATCTTAGCTTGTTGGAGCATAAAAAGCGTCTGCCTAAACTGTTCCATCTGATCTTTCCACGCTTGCAGGGAGTCGTTTTGCGGTGTGCCGCCACAAGACGATACCTTTCCGATGTGTGCCTTGACAGTTCCCGGCTCCGAGACAACGAGCAGGTCCTCGATGTTCTCGCGGTAGCGATAGCCCACCCGGATGACTTTCACCTCAGAGCTGTCGACAGCAAAGTGAAACTGTCCATTGCTGATCGTGGCAGAGTCTACATGTGACGCGTCATGTGGGCCAAGCACAGGAACAAGATAGATGGTCTTGCCGTCAAGGGTATGTCCCTCTACGGTACCCATAATCTGGCAGTTGGCTTTGTGGTCCTGTACGCAGCCAATGTTTACCCATAAGGTAAAGATGCATAGAATCAAGATGCAATACTTGAACATAATATATAAGGTCTTGGTCGTTTTTTGAAAAGCAGGAAAAGGGAAACCGCCCACGAGGGGGCAGTCTCCCTTAAAAGGATTCGAACGAAATATTACTTGGCCTTCTCACGCTTGAAGTTCCAGAACCATGCCGTACCCCAGTCACCAGCTCCGGGCTCAGGTGCGCAGAGACGCAACTCGTTGTCGGTGGCCTTCAGAATATGATAGACATACTGGCGCTGATTGCCTTGGTTGACAAGCACGCCCATCAAAGGTATGGTACCGGAGAAGGTGAGTGTACCAACGTCCCAACCATCTTTCTTTTTTTCACTTGTGGCAGATACCGAACCTGTCTCGCCGCGGCTGGTGGTCACGCCCTGACCTCCGAGTGCCATCGTAAACCAACCGTCCAGTCCGTCTTTAGGCAAGCCTTTACCTGTTGCCTGATCGGTGATGTCGCCGGCACTGACTACCCACCATTCTGGGCCTGTGTTCTCAAGATAGCCGCCGTTGCCCCATACACCATCCGAAGCATCGGTGTTCCATGTGTACTTATACGAGGTGAAGCCACCCTTGCCATCTCCGAAGAGAGTGGTGAGCATTGGGTCGAGATCAGTGTAGTTGGTCACTTTGATGCTCTTGGCACCTGATTTAGTCGTAGTGCCGTCCTGGTTGCAGGTCACCACGTAGACGGAAGCCTCATCAGAACCTGGCAATACCTGATATTTCACAGCTGTGCCAGCGCCCACTTGGGCATTGGTGGTAGCGTCATACACCTTGATGTAGCGGGTTGGTGAGGTGAAGATAGTGAGGTTGTTGTTACCCTCTGACTGAGCTGTGATCCGCACTTCCTGAGTGAGCTCCTCTGTGGTCACATTGGCATTGGGGCCCTCGTCATCGTGCGACGGGTCGCAGGAGACAAGACCCAAGGCTAATGCCATCAGCGGAACCATATATAGAATGTTCTTTTTCATAATTGTAGAAGATTAAAAGTTGATTAATTCTGCCAGCCCTGATACTCAGCGTCAGCGCCTGTCCATCCCTCATTCTGCACCACAGTGCCAATGGCGATCTGGCTCTCAGGCATCTTCTGGAATCCGGCCGTTGCCTTGTAGCGGGCTACATAACCACCGTTCTGTGCTTTGTTCTTGCCCGGATTGCCACAATAGTAGACATCTTCATTGCTCTGACGGTCCAACGCTTCGGCAGCGATGTGCCAGCGACGAATGTCGTTCCAACGGATACCCTCACAAGCCAACTCCCAGCGGCGCTCGTTTTGCAAAGCCTTCAGTGAATAGCTGGCAATAGGATCCAAGCCTGCACGGGCGCGTACCCGGTTGATACCACTTACGTTCTCTTCCAACTCGCTCTGCATGAGCAGCACGTCAGCGAAGCGGATCAGCACGAGGTCGTGGATGTTGTCAAGCTGCATGTTGTTGCCGTAGCCACCGCTCAAACCGCCTTGATCGCCGTACATCAGATCCTCGAAGCAGCAGACATAAGTGCCGTCGGATTTCTTAGCAGAGATCGGTGACCACTTCTTCTCATAGTAATCAGTCTCCTGCACATAGTCGCTCCATCCACCTTTTTTATAGGTAGGTATTTTCCTCCAGTCCTGTACGGTTGCTTCCAAACGTTTGTCCTTAGGCTCTGCCGAAGCCCAGTCCTTGACAAGGTTAGGTGCTACTGGTCCTGCGCCCCAGCCTTGACCGAAGGGGAAGGTATTGCCGTAGTCCTGACCACCACGCGCACCGAAGTGAAGCGCGTAACCGTTGGAATAACCGATAGTTGTACTCCAGGAAGCGAGCTTGTTGAACTTGATAGCGAACATGCTCTCGGGATTGACACCACCGTCATCCTCTACCCACTTCAAACCTTGGCCTTTGGTATAGTCATAATCCTCGACAGTCTCTTTGTTGGTATAAGCCCACAAGTTGCGGAAATCAGATACCAGAGAGTAACCGGAGTTGTTGACACAGTCGTCGATGAGGTCACTGACCATCTTCTTTGTCAGCTTTGTTCCATCAACCAGTTCCACCTCTGTGAGTGGTTTATAGGTGCTGCTTACCTCGTCGGCAATCGTCGTGCCGTTGCAGAAGAATCCTGTGTAGAACAGGAAAGCACGGGCGAGCATAGCCTCTGCCGTATACTTGTCGACGTGTCCGTCGGTCTTGCGCTCTGCCGGCATTGTGGTGGCGGCATCATAGAGATCTTGCAGGATCTGCTTCCACACATCCTCGATCTTTCCCTGCTTGATGGCATCACCACCCGGCTCGGTACGCAAAGGCACATTGCCGTACATGGAAGAAAGCTCGTAGTAGTAGAAGGCACGGAGGAACTTAGCCTCACCGAGATACTGAGCTTTGAGTTTGTCGTCAAGAGCTGTGTTGGGCAGCGACTGAATCAAAGTGTTGGCGCGGTTAATACCCTCGTAACGCTGATTGTAGAAGTCGTTGGTCATATCGGCGTTGTAGCTGCACAGCAAGTCTTCGGCCTGCATGAGCTTATCGTTGGTGCCGCCGCCACCGAGCTGGTCGTCGCTGGCCAGACAAGCGTAATACAAGAATGACTCTTGGGGATTGGCGTTCACGGCATTCAGGTTCTCATAGACACCAGCCAGTGCCGCCTCACCGTCCTCCTGCTTAGCTGGGAAGTTACCGGCAGCCATCTCACCGACGTTGTTTACGTCGTCGATGCTGCATGAGCTTAATCCCAAAGTGACGAGAGCGGCCGCAATGATAATATTTTTTGCTTTCATTGTCTTAACTCATTTAGAATTTAACATTCACACCGAACATATAGGTACGAGGCTGTGGGTAGTTGCCTACATCGACACCGGTCACCCAAGGCTCGTTGCCAATAGCCTTACCATTTTCAGGATCCATGCCCTTGTAATTGGTAATGGTGAAGAGGTTCTGTGCGGCAAAGTACAGACGGAGCTGCTGGAACGGACAGCTCTTCCAGATGTTCTTGAAGTCGTAGCCTACTGTGAGGTTCTGAAGACGGAAGTAACCGGCGTTCTCGACATAGATGTCGGAGATCGTCTGCCAGTTGGCACCTTCGTTCATGCGGGCCAACAAAGGATACTTGTTGGAAGTGCCCTCACCATGCCAATAGCTGTAGACCTCGGTCGTGTAGTTCTCTTGCTCACCGTCGGTGAACTTACGATAGGAACGGGCCACCTGCTGACCCAAAGCAGCATAACCGGTGATGGAGAGATCGAAGCCCTTGTAAGAGGCGCCGAGGTTGATACCCATCGTCACGTCGGGCAGCGGATTGCCCAAGTCGGTCTTGTCTTCGTCGTTGATGACACCGTCACCGTTGACATCGACAAACTTCAAGTCGCCAGGCTTCAGAGATGTACCTTGCTTAGAGTTCTTGGCATCATGATCCTTTAGCGTATTGATATAGCTTTGCAGGTCTTCCTGGTTCTGGATGACACCTGCTGTCTTGTAACCCCAGAAGTAACCGATAGGATGGCCTTCCTCGAAGCGGGCCATGTAGCCAGTACCCTGAGCTAAGAGGTCTTGACCACCATTGTTGTATTTCTGAGTAGAGTTGACCTTGGTCACCTCGTTGTGATTATAAGCCATGTTCCAGCCGACATTGTACTGGAAGTCGCGTCCAATCTTGTCGTGCCAGTCGAGTGCGATCTCGATACCCTTGTTCTCCACGGTACCGGCGTTCTTCTTCATTGTCTTGAAACCAGTAGTCGGGTCAACAGGGACATCGACGAGCAAGTCCTTTGTCTTCTTGTTGTACCAGTCGAAAGTCAAGCCCAGACGGCCACTGAGGAAGCGGGCATCGAAACCGATGTTGGTCTGCTCAGATGTTTCCCATGTCAGGTCGTTATTACCCAGTCGTGATGGATAAGCACCGGCGGTATAGGTGTCCTTGCTGTTGCCGAAAGAGTAGTTGCCATAGGCACCATACTGGAAGGCGGCCTGCCACTGGAAGTTGTCCACCGTGGCGGCATTACCGTTCTGACCCCAACCGGCACGCAGTTTCAAATAGTCGAGCCAAGAGGCTGTGGGCTGCATGAACTTCTCAGAGGTGACGACCCAGCCTGCGCTGAACGACGGGAAGTAACCCCAACGCTTGCCGGGAGCAAACTTCGAGTTGCCGTCGGCACGGATGATAGCGCTGAACATATACTTCTCCATGTAGTCGTAGTTCAGACGACCGAAGTAAGACATGCTGCGTGAGTCACCATAAGGCGAACCACTCACTGCGGCACTCTTGTTCTCCTTCATGTAGTCCATGTAGGCATGATAGAGGTCGCCGAAGACAGAGTTGTAGGAAGTAGCACTCAAAGAGAAACCAAAGTCAGGACGGCTCTCACCATACTCTGTACCGACGAGCACGTCGAAGTGATGGTCTTTGGCAACGTCAAACTTGTAGTTCAACGTATTTGTGGTGCTCCAGCCCCAGCCTGTACCTATCTGATTGGTAGCCTCATCCTTGGTGCGGAATCCATCTTTGTTGGTTTCGTTGGCGCTGTACACTGGCAGGAATGCACGCCAAGTCCACGTGCTGGTATTGTAGTTGATCTGCCCACGATAGACGAGGTTCTTGATTGGCTGAATCTCGATGTAGGCGTTGGCATTGAGATTCTTGTTGATACTCTTGTTGTTGCCGCTCTGATTGTTGACGAGCTGGTAAACGGGGTTGAGCGTGTAAGAGTTGTAGTTCTGCCAGCCTTCTGTACCGGAAGCCTTGATGTCGTTCCAGTCGAAGTAGTTGCCCTCGCTGTCATACACGGGTACGCACGGATTGGCACGAAGCATGGTAGAAAGAGCGTTGGCATATTGGTTGCCGATCTGGATACCCTGAGTCTGCTTGTGACCATAGTAGAGGTTTTCACCAATCTTCACCACGTCGAGGCCACTGTCAGTGCGATAGATGACATGGTCGGAGTTGACACGTAAGGTAAAGCGACGATAGTCGGACTTCACCACTTTACCGAACACGCCGTCCTGATACTGGTAACCTGTACCAATAGAGAACTTGCTGCGGTCGGAGCCACCTGTGATGTTGAGTGAGTGGCTCGTCGTTACAGCATTCTTATTGCGGATTGTCTCTACCCAGTTGGTACCCGGATTGGAACCGTCCTCATAGGCTTTCAGTAAGTCGGTATCGATATACTTCGACCAGTCTCTCGGAGTGTCGTTAGAATTGAAACGCACGAGATCCTGTACTTGCATATATTGCTTGGCAGTCAGCATCTGTGGCAGACGATAGACATTCTGCCAACCGATGTTGCCGTCGTAGGTAACTTGAATCCTGCCCTGCTTGCCTTGTTTGGTAGTGACAAGCACTACGCCATTGGCAGCAGCGGAACCGTAGATGGCGCAAGAAGCTGCATCCTTCAACACGTCAATGCGATCGATGTCGGCCGGGTTGAGATTGTTGATGTCACCAGCCACGCCGTCTATAATATAAAGAGGTGTCGTGCTGCCGTTGGTACCGGCACCACGGATGGAGATCTTAAAGCCGTCGCCTGGCTGACCGGAGTTGGCTTGGATGTTCACACCCGGAGTTTTGCTCTGCAAAGCGCCGAGCACCTGCGTGGTGTTCATCTTTTCGATATCGTCGCCCTTGACCTCTACAGTGGCACCGGTGACGAGTTTCTTCTTCTGTACACCATAACCGACAACGACCACATCCTCAAGGGTCTTGTCATCGGTCTTCATCGTAATGGCAAGGTTGGACTGGTTTCCCACTGCGACTTCTTGCGTTTTGTAGCCAATGTATGACACCACGAGGGTAGCTCCAGGCTTGACGTTCAGCGTGAAGTTACCATCAAGGTCTGTGACTGCGCCGTTCTTGGAATTTCCTTTCTCCACGACACTGGCACCAATGACCGGACCTTCAGAGTCAACGATGTGTCCGGTGACTTTCTTTGCCTGCTGTACAGCTTGCGCCATCAGGCTTGGTGAGGCTGCATGTACGCTGGGACAGTAAGCAAGTCCCAAGGCTGTGCAAGCTCCCATCAACAGCATGGTTTTGTTGAGATTAAAATTCATACTACTTCGTTCTAGGTTTTTTCTTTGATGATGATTGGGGGGAGCGCGATAGTATTGACTATGAACGCTTTTTGATCCTATTGTTTTGCAACAGGAGACTTTCTTTTCATGGTGATTCTTGCATAATTGATAATTGGTTCTTAATTATTTTGACTTCGATTGTTGTTATAGTTGACACCAAAGGTAACACAAATAGGTTGGTTTTTAGCGTTCCTAAGGTTTTCTTGTCGGTTTACAATCGCAAAGATACGGCTTTCTCATGTAAATCCGTAATATTATCTTTGCTATTGTTGATACTTTTTTATCAAAGTGAATAAGTTATAAAAGTCAAGATAAGCCTATGGTATTTTATTGTCCAACATTGATACTATGTTGTACAGTTCAGCAAGATAGAATCCTTGTTTCATAGAGTTCTGTAGACAGATAGCAAAAAAGGAGAGTACAACGATGTGTACTCTTCTTATATATAATAGTATTATTATAGTGTTTCCAATACACGTTTGAGCACCACCTCAGCGGAGATCTCACGGTTGGCAGCCTCTGGGATAACGAGACTGTGAGGACTCTCGATGACGTCGTCGGTGACGATGAGGCCACGGCGTACGGGCAGGCAGTGCATGAAGTAACCATCGTTGGTCCAGCTCATGTGCTCGGTGTCGATGGTCCAACTGGCGTCTTTTGACAGTATCTTGCCGTAATCGTCTTTGTTTTTTACGCCCGGGCAACTCCAGTTTTTAGCATATACAAAGTCCGCACCGTCCAGGGCTTTGCGCTGATCGTACTCTACTTGGGCATCGCCGACAAACTTTGGATCGAGCTCATAGCCTTCGGGCTGGGTGACAACAAAGTCTACGTCAGCGGCATTCATCCATTGGGCAAACGAGTTGGGAACGGCCTGTGGTAGGGCACGGCAGTGAGGAGCCCAGGTAAGGACCACCTTTGGACGCTTATGCGAGGGTTGGGCGGATGGGTTGGCGTTGAGTTCAGTCCACTTCTCATGGATGGTGATCAGGTCGGCAAAGGCTTGAAGCGGATGCACAGTGGCGGTCTCCATGGCTACTACAGGGCGCCCGGAATACTTCACGAATTGGCCGACAATGGTCTCGGCGTAGTCGTAGTCACGGTCACTGAGTCCGGCAAAAGAGCGTACAGCGATGATGTCGCAATAGCAGCCCATCACGGGGATGGCCTCCAAGAGATGCTCGCTTTTGTCGCCGTCCATGATGACACCGCGTTCCGTCTCAAGTTTCCATGCGCCGGCATTGACATCGAGTACGATGACATTCATGCCGAGGTTCATGGCAGCCTTCTGTGTGGAGAGGCGCGTGCGCAAGGAGTTATTGAAGAAAATCATCAGCAGTGTTTTGTTCTTGCCCAACTGCTGATAGGCGAAGCGGTTGGCTTTTACCTCTTCGGCTTCTTTCAGAGCGGCCTGCAAGGGGCCAAGGTCTTGTACGTTGAAGAATGTTTTCATAAATTAGGAATTAGAGGCAGCGGCACAGCCGCTGCACACGTGATATCTATCGCAGCGGCACAGCCGCTGCACACCGAACGACATGCGTGATGTATTATATAAGACGGGAAGAGCGAGGGGCGAGATGCCCGGGACAAGGGGCAGGCACTAAGGACGCACTTGTCCGTTGCCGTTGATGAGCCACTTGTAGGTGGTCATTTCCTCCAGAGCCATAGGCCCGCGGGCACCCAGCTTCTGCGTGCTGATGCCTATCTCGGCACCAAGGCCAAACTGCGCACCGTCGGTGAAACTTGTGGGCGCATTGACATAGACACAGGCGGCGTCAACGGCTTGCTGGAAATGCAGGGCGGCAGCCTGGTCGTCAGTGACGATGCTCTCGCTGTGCCCACTGCCATAGGTGTCGATATGCTCAAGAGCCTCATCAATGGAGTCGACGGTTTTGATGCCCATCTGCATGCTCAGCCACTCAGTGTTCCACTCGTCATCATCATTGGCAACCGGAACAAGCAGGTCGGCGGGATAGCGTCCTTGCAGGGCAGCGTATGCACGCGGATCGGCATGGAGGTTCACCTGCTTGTCGGCTAAAGGCTTGACCAGCTGTAGCAGATCGCTCAGCCGTGAAGCATGAATGATCAGACAGTCGAGGGCATTGCACACCGAGCAGCGGCGCGTCTTGGCGTTGTCGATGATGCGTTGTCCCATAGCCACGTCGCCCCGCTTATCGAAATAGCAGTGTACGACACCGGCTCCCGTTTCGATGACCGGTACCTTTGCCGTGTCTCGCACAAAGCTGATGAGGCGCTTGCCACCACGCGGAATGCAGAGATCGACCAATCCGACAGCCTGGAGCAACGCGGCCGTCGCCTCATGGGTGGCAGGCAGCAGCGCAACGATGTCGGGATTGACATGCACCGACTTCAGTACACGGTGGATGAGGTCCACACCAGCCTGACATGAGTGGATGGCGTCCTTACCACACTTCAGGATGCTGGCATTGCCACTCTTCAGACAGAGCGCAAAGACGTCGAAGGTGACATTGGGCCTCGCCTCATAGACCACGCCGATGACACCAAAGGGTACACTCACACGGCGGAGATCCAGGCCATTGGGCAGCGTCTTGTGCTTGAGTACTTTGCCCAAAGGTGAAGTCAGCGTGGCCACATGGCGCATGTTGTCGGCAATCTCCTTCAAACGAGCGGGCGTCAGTTGCAACCGGTCATACATAGGATTGCTCTTGTCCATCAGCGCCAGATCCTCACGGTTGGCCGCCAGCAAAGTCTCTGTTTCCTTCTCGATGGCATCGGCTACGAGACACAGCAGACGGTTGCGCAAGGCATCGTCCATGTTGGCAAGAAACTTACTGGCCCGCTTGACCCGGCGGAATATATCTTCTAACATAGTGTTTTACTCCTTATTATATATAGGTGTTTTCAATCTACACATATATGTGGCTTCACTCCATATACATATAATCGTAGTGTACAAGAGGTCGGACGTCGTGCTTGCCGATGTTGGCGCGGGCCTCATCAGCGTTGTAGGCGCTGCGTCCCACGGCAACAAGATTCTTCTGTTCATCGACGATGCTCACGATGTCTCCTTCCTCAAAGTCACCCTCAATCTTCGTCACGCCGACGAGCAACAAGCTCACGGCCTGCTTGCCGCGCAGCGCTTCAGCAGCCTTGGCATTGACGTAGACGACACCTTTGGCAAAGCTTTCGCTGTGGGCTATCCACTTTTTCACCGTCGACGTGGGATTGGGATTGGGCCGGAACTCCGTGTGCATGGTCTGCTGCGGATGCAGTGCCAGTTCAACGAGGATGTTGTCGGTCTTTCCATTGGCGATGATCACCTTGATGCCCTCGTCGGCCACCTTGCCGGCGATATGCGCTTTCGTGACCATACCTCCACGGCCGAAGCCACTCTTCTGGTTGATGATGTACTCCCCTAAATCACGGTCGTAGTTGACCATCGGGATGACGCGCGTGCCGGGTTCCTTCGGGTCGCCGTTGTAGATGCCGTCGACATTACTGAGGATGACGAGCGTGTCGCAGTCCATCATGGAAGCGATAAGTCCCGATAGCTCGTCGTTGTCGGTGAACATCAGCTCGGTGACGCTCACCGTGTCGTTCTCATTGACAATGGGGATGACACCGTTTTCAAGCATCACCTGCATACAAGCCCGCTGGTTGAGATACTGTCCGCGTGTGGAGAAGCTCTCCTTCATCGTGAGCACCTGACCCACATGGCAGCCATACTCACGGAAAAGATCGTAGTAGAGTCCCACGAGCTTCACTTGGCCGAGCGCAGAGAAGAGCTGTCGTTGCTCCACGCTGTCGAGCCGGTGCTCCACATCGATCTCGTTGCGACCACAAGCCATGGCACCCGACGACACGAGGATGACCTCGTAGTCGTGGCGCCGCAGCCATACGATCTGGTCAACGATGGCCGACATCCTCGTCACGTCGAGTTTTCCGTCATCGCGTGTGAGCACGTTGCTGCCCACTTTCACAACTATTCTTTTCATTGGTCTTATTTCAAACTGCCTTTGAAGCCTTCTGTCACAGCATGGGTGAATCCGTTGGCCTCTAAAGTATTCAGTCCTTTGATGGTCATGCCGCCGGGTGTGGTCACCTTGTCGATCTCAGCCTCAGGATGACTGCCGTCGGCGAGCAACGAGTCGGCGCCCTTGATGGTCTGAAGGACAATATCCTTGGCATCATCAGCCTTGAAGCCCAGTTCTACACCAGCCTCGGAAGCGGCACGGATGAAACGCAGCACATAGGCAATGCCGCAACCAGCCATCGCAGTACCTGCCCCAAGGAGATCCTCGTCGACGACCATGATCTTGCCCAAAGCGCTGAAGATGTCGAGAACCGGCTTCGGATTTGCGGCAGCCTTGTCGTTAGGCGACAGAAAAGTCATCGACTGTCGATGAGCGATGCCGATGTTGGGGATGGCCTGACAGATAGCCGGCACCTCGCCGCCACTGATGAGCCATGCCTCAAGCTGATCGAGCTTGATGCTGGCAGCCATGTTCACGATGGTCTGCTTGCTGTAGTCGAGTTCCTCTTTGATCTCGTCGATGACGCCTTTCACCACCTTAGGTTTCACGGTGAGCACGACGATGTCAGCCACTGCGGCAGCCACTTTGTTGTCGGTGGTCACACTGGTGCCCTGCTCAGCAAACGGTTTGAGCTTGCCCTCATGAGGATTGGCCACTGTGATATCCTCAGGCTTGAACAAGTCGGTCTTCAACAAGCCGGTGGCAAAGGCTCCGCCCATCTCACCGGCTCCAATTACTGCGATTTTCATGATATGAATGGTATACCTTATTATATATAGTGCTAACTAAAGGATTCCCTACATGCTGGCGAAGACGCGTTTGAGACGATAGATGAAGTCGTCGGCATCGGCCTTGGTCAGGCACAACGGCGGCAGGATGCGCAGCACGTCGGTACCGGCAGCTCCCGTGAAGACATGCTGCTCATAGATGAGCTTGCTGCGGACCTCTTTCTGCGGCACGTCGAGCACGAGTCCAATCATCAGTCCGCGTCCACGCACTTCCTTGATATGCGTCTCGGTCTTTTGCAGTTGCTTTAGCTCGTCGATGAAATATTCGCCCACCTCATGGGCATTGTCCACAAGATGTTCCTGCTCGAAGACGTCGAGCACGGCCAATGCTGCTGTACAGGCCAGGTGGTTGCCGCCAAATGTAGTGCCCAGCTGTCCGTAGACGGGCTGGAACTCCGGCGAGATGAGCACCGCGGCCATGGGGAAGCCGTTGCCGATGCCCTTGGCGACCGTGATGAGGTCAGGACGTATGTCGAGCCACTGATGAGCGAAGAACTTGCCCGAACGGCCATAGCCACACTGTATCTCGTCGCAGATGAGCACAGCACCGTACTTCTTGCAGGCTTTGGCGAGCCCTTGGGCAAACTCCTTGGTAGCAACGTTGCAACCACCCACACCTTGGATGCACTCCAGGATACAGGCACAGACATCGCCCTTGGCAAGCTCGCGCTCCCATGCCTCCAGATCGTTGTAGGGCAGGAAGGTCACATGACCATTGTCGTTGATGGGTGCAACTATCTTTGGATTACCCGTCACCTCCACGGCCAGTGAGGTGCGGCCATGGAAGGCTTTCTCGGCAGAGAGCACACGTGTGCGCCCATTGTGGAAGCTGGCAAGCTTCAGCGCATTCTCGTTGGCCTCAGCACCACTGTTGATCAGGAAGAGCTGATAGTCGTCGTAGCCGCAGACCTTGCCCAGCCGCTCGGCAAGTTGGCGCTGGAGCATGTTGATGACGCTGTTGGAGTAGAAACCAAGCTGATTGAGTTGCTTGGTGAGCATGCCGACATAGTGGGGGTGGCAGTGGCCGATGCTGATGACAGCATGTCCGCCGTAGAGGTCGAGATACTCCTGCCCTTTGTCGTCCCACACATGGACTCCTTTGCCCTTGACAATGTTGATATCGTATAACGGATAAACGTCGAATAGTTTCATACTTTTGTTTTTATTTAATTAGAATGCCGAGGGCTTGAGTTTCAGCCCTGTGGTCTCGTCGAGTCCAAACATCAGGTTCATGTTTTCCACAGCCTGACCGACAGCACCCTTGAGCAGGTTGTCGATGCAAGAGGTGACGAGAAGTTTGCCGTCGATGACATCGCAGTGTACGAGTGCCTTGTTGGTGTTGACCACCTGCTTCAAGTCGAGCGGCTTGTCGACATAGTGCGTAAAGGGCTCACCCTCGTAGAAATCCTTATATCCTTGAACGATTGTCTCAACGTCTTTATCAGTTCGGATGACCTCTGTGGCAAAGATGCCGCGTGCGAAGTCACCACGATAAGGGATGAAATCGATGTCGGCTTCGAGATGTCCCTGCACCTGGCTGACGCTTTGTCGTATCTCGGGGATATGCTGATGGGTGAAAGCCTTGTAGATGCTCAGGTTGTTGTTGCGCCACGAGAAATGGGTGGTGGCACCGGGCTTCACACCGGCTCCCGTACTTCCCGTGATGGAGTTGACGCTGACAGCGGAAGTGATGAGCCCCATCTTTGCGGCAGGCAGCAGACCGAGTTGTATGCACGTGGCGAAGCAACCGGGATTGGCTACATGTCGCGCAGCGCGGATACGCTCGCGGTTGATCTCGGGCAGACCATAGACGAAGTCGTGCACAGCCGGCGTGGGCTTTGTGGCAGCGACCTTGTCAGCAGGCAGTCCGGTGGTTGGCGCAAGGCGGAAGTCCTGCGCCAGGTCGATGATCTTCACCTTTGCGGGCACATTGTGCTCTGCCAGGAAGCGCTCACTCTTGCCGTGGCCGAAGCAGAAGAAGAGCACGTCGACATCGTCGAAGGGCATCTCGCTTGTGAAGCGCAGGTCGGTGTCGCCGTAGAGTCCCTCATGCACATCGGTGATGAGATTTCCGGCGTTGCTCTCACTGTTGACGAAGACGAGCTCAGCCTCGGGATGGTTGATGAGCAGACGGATGAGTTCTCCTGCCGTATAGCCGGCTCCGCCAAGTATTCCTATTCTTATCATGATCTCTTCCTCCTTTTATTCTCTCTCTCCCGGATGCATGCCGTAGTAGGCGCGCAGCGGTGTAGAGAGCACTTTAATGAAGCCCTTGGCATCGTCGGCGGTCCAGCCATGCTGCATCTCACCATACTCACCGAGTTTCGACTTCGTGAGGTCGTCAGGCGAGTCTACGCCTACGGTCTCAAAGCTGTAAGGACGCAGTTTCAGGATGGCCGTGCCGTTGACGTGGCGCTGACTGCTCGTGAGGAAGGCCTCCATGTCGGGCATGACGGGTTCGAGATACTGACTCTCGTGGAGAAACATGCCGTACCAGTTGCCAATCTGATCTTTCCAGTACTGTTGCCATTTCGAGAGTGTCGACTTCTCGAGCAGGCGGTGAGCCTCGATGATCAGCTTCGGAGCGGCGGCCTCAAAGCCCACACGTCCTTTGATGCCAATGATCGTATCGCCGACATTGCAGTCGCGGCCGATGGCATAGCTGGCGCCGATGGCTTCGATAGCCTGGATAGCCTCTACCTTGTCGGCATACTCCTTGTCATTGACAGCGGCAATCTCACCCTCTTTGAACGTGATGCGCAGTTCGGCTTCCGGCTCTTTGGCGGTGACATGCTTGAGATAAGCCTCCTCGGGCAGTCCCTGTGTCGGGTCGAGGAGCTCGCCACCGCAGATACTCGTGCCCCAGATGCCAACGTTGTAGGAATACTTCAGCTTGGTGAAGTCAGCGAAGAAGCCGTGCTCGTTGAGGTAGTCTACTTCCTCTTTACGCGAGAGGGCGTGGTCACGGGTGAGCGTGATGATCTTCACACCGGGTGCCATGACGAGGAAAGTCATGTCGAAACGTATCTGGTCGTTGCCGGCACCAGTAGAACCGTGTGCAATGGCGTCAGCACCAATCTCCTTGGCATAGCGTGCGATGGCGATGGCCTGGAAGATACGCTCAGAGCTGACCGAGATAGGATAGCAGTTGTTGCGCAGCACGTTGCCGAAGATCATATATTTCAAGCTCTTCTCGTAGTACTCATGCGTCACGTCGAGTGTGACGTATTTCTTGGCACCGAGTTTGTAAGCGTTCTCTTCGTTTTTCTTCAGCTGTTCAGCACTGAATCCACCTGTGTTGGCGCAGGCAGCGTATACGTCCCATCCCTCTTGGGTGAGTTTCATGACCGTGTATGATGTGTCAAGTCCGCCGGAAAATGCGACGACGACCGACTTGGAGCCCTTCTTCTGTTCCATATCTTTTTCTCCTTATTTAATTATCAAACATTGTTATTCCCGTCTATTTGGCGGATGCGCTCGCGCACGGATTCTGGTATACGTGCCGGCAGTTGCTCTTCCGGGTCAAAGAGCATGGCGGTGCAGATGCAATAGCGGCGGTTGGTGCGGTGGAGGATGTCGCTGTTGATGCACCCCTCGCATCCTCTCCAGAAGCTCTCGTCATCGGTGAGATCGTTGAAGGTCACAGGAAGATATCCCAGCTGAGTGTTCATCTTCATCACTGCCGACCCGCTGGTCAGCGAGAAGATCTTGGCATGGGGCCATCGGACGCGTGCGAGCGTGAAGGTGAGGTTCTTGATGCGCTTGGCGACTCCTTTTCCTCGGAAGTCAGGGTGAACAATCAGTCCCGAGGTGGTGACATAGTGCTTGTTGCCCCAGGTCTCGATGTAGCTGAATCCGGCGAACTTCTCGCCTTGCAGGGCAATGACCGCCTTGGCCTCTTTCATCTTCGTGGCCACGTACTCCGGCGAGCGCTTGGCAATGCCGGTGCCGCGAACCTTTGCTGCGTCGGCGATGGTTTTCAGTATGGTGTCGACATATTTGATATGACTTTCGTCGGCCACCATCACTTTGATTTCTTCCATGGTGTTGTTATCTATAATCTTTTCTTATCCAAATGTTTATTCCAGCATGATGTCGCTGAGACAATCTGAAATGGCTTTTCTGTCTGTGCCCTCCTTGAGTACGATGATGATAGTGTCGTCGCCGGCAATGGTGCCAAGGATCTCGGGGATGTCGCTGTTGTCGATGTTATAGGCAATGGAACTGGCATATCCCGGTCGTGTGCGGATGACACCGATATTGCGTGAGAAGCGTATTGACTGGAAGCCTGGTGTACCCATCATCTCATTAGCGGGCAGCGGCTTGTGCACGCGCTTGTACATCGTTTCGTTGGGCAGCACATAGACGTAGTGGCCGTTCATGCTGGCAGCCTTGGCAACCTTCAACTGTTTGAGGTCACGACTGAGCGTGGCTTGTGTGAGCAGGAAGCCTTCTTTCTTAAGGTCATCCAGCAATTCTTCCTGACTGCCTATTTCCTTACTCGAAATGATCAACTTGATAGCTTCGAGCCGTCGGTCTTTGATCTTCATATGTTGGATATTTATTCTTTAACTGATTGCAAAAATACGCAAAATAATCATATAAACCAAATGAAACATCATTTTTCTATGAAAAACGATATAATTGTGATGTCACAAATGTATACGAGAGCTTATATTTATCCATTATTATCATCTGGCCAAGCGTCTTTGACCATGGCAGTATCCAAGTTTGCTGATAGTATTAAGTCAAGATATCCATTAAGATTTTAGCGCTAAAGCTTGCTTTTCTTTGGCAGATTGGAAACTTTTTATTAAATTCGCAACGTCAAGTATACACATTATATAATATAAGTATAGAGAAGATGACACAAGAAGAAAAGACAAAGATAGAAGAGCGCATCGTGGATGTGCTGAAAACAGTATACGATCCAGAGATTCCGGTGGACATCTGGAACCTCGGAATGATCTACAAGATCGACGTGAAAGATGATGGTACAGTCGACATGGACATGACTTTTACTGCGCCATCCTGCCCTGCCGCTGACTTCATACTGGAAGATGTCCGTACGAAAGTAGAGAGCGTGGAGGGCGTGAAAGCCGCCAACGTCAATCTGGTCTTTGAGCCTGTATGGGATCAAAGCATGATGAGTGAAGAAGCAAGAGTGGAGTTGGGACTGGACTAAGGCTATGTCGAATGTTCAATGTTGAGTGTTGAATGAATACAATGTTCAGTGTTGAATGTTGAGTGATGAATGATGAAAGTTGGATGTCTAACAAAACTTTGGTAGCTATGAGAAAGAACATATACTTTTTATCCGACGCGCACTTAGGGTCGTTGGCCATTCCTCATCGCCGTACCCAAGAGCGACGCTTGGTGCGTTTCCTTGACAGCATCAAGGACAAGGCGGCTGCCGTGTATCTGCTCGGCGATATGTTTGACTTTTGGAACGAGTATAAATATGTGGTGCCGAAGGGCTTTACGCGTTTCTTAGGCAAGATCTCGGAGTTGACCGACATGGGCGTGGAAGTGCATTTCTTCACCGGCAATCATGATATATGGACGTATGACTATCTTGAAGAGGAGTGTGGCGTGATCCTTCACCGCAATCCGCTGACGACGGAAATCTACGGCAAGGAGTTCTATCTGGCGCACGGTGACGGGCTGGGCGACCCTGACAATAAGTTCAAATTCCTGCGCAAGATCTTCCACAACCGTGGCTGTCAGCGCCTGCTCAACTTCTTCCATCCCTGGTGGGGCATGCAGCTGGGGCTCAACTGGGCCAAGCATAGCCGCCTGAAACGCGCCGACGGAAAGGAGCCTCCCTATATGGGCGAAGATAAAGAGTACCTGGTGTTGTGGACAAAGGAATATATGAAGACGCACCCCAACATCGACTACTTCATCTATGGTCATCGCCATATAGAACTGGAGCTGACACTCAACCGCAAGGCACGGATGATGATTCTCGGAGACTGGATTACGCAGTTCACCTATGCAGTCTTCGATGGTGAGCATCTGCTGCTTGAGGAATATGTCGAGGGCGAAAGCAAACCATAATCGCCGGAAAAGATAAACAGAAGCTACAGACAAAGCAAAGCGTGGCGACCACAATAAAAACAGAGTGGTCACCACGCTTTTTGTTGGACTATACTCATGAGTTCTACTCATCGTATGGTTATGGCTTCATTAAAATCGTGCTTTGTTATTGTCAAAAAGGCAGTTTATTGATGGTTAAACGAATGTTTGACCAATAGTCAAACATTCGTTGTATATATAGTCAAACAATTGTTTGACCAAATGTACAACGAGCGTTTGACCAACTATCTGATAATTCTTTTATCGGTCGATACGGCCGTTGCCTCCTTGCATGGCAGCAAGGATCTCCTGCTCACTCACTAAGTTCTGATCACCGGGAACGGTATTCTTCAGCGACGCAGCGGCCGTGGAGAACTCCAGACAAAGGCGGTCATCATCTGGCCAGCGGTGGCGCGCATGGATAAATGCAGCCACCCAGGCATCGCCCACGCCCATCTGGTCAACAATAGGCTGGATGTCGTAGATGCGTGAGGTGTAGATTTCTCCGTTGGCCCATAGCACCCCGGCATTGACATGATGCTGGAATGAGAGCTGGTTGCGATGCGCCATGAGCATGCGCTCAGCCCGCGGGAACATCTTGTGGAGCTTGTCGAAATAGTGGCGGTATGCGTCCAAGTCAAACTGATAGCTCTCATCCAAAGCGGTGAAAGATATAGGATCGAGTCCGCTGGCCACATACCACTCGTTTTGGTCGCCAAAGATAAACGAGCTGTACTGCATGAGTTCGTCGAGGGCCTTGCGGGCGTTGGCACCCGGATATTTCCACAGGTTACCACGATAGTTGATGTCACAGGTAAGTTCCACACCGCTCTCAAACGCCCGGCGCACGGCATCCATCGTGGTGTCGAGGGCAGCCTGGCTGGTGGCGCAGGTGATTCCCGAACAATGAAACAATCCCTCTTCCTTTAGTATCGGTGCCCAGTCGATGTCGCCGAACGACAAGGTGTTGAATGCTGAGTCATCGCGGTCATAGACCACTCTCGACGAGCGCATGGCGGCTGAAGGTTCGAAATAGTAGGTGCCCAATCGCTTGCCGCCCTTCACCGCATGGCGCACGTCGACACCATATTCCCGCAGGTGCATGAGTGCCGCCTCGCCAATGGCATTGTCGGGCACGCGCGTGACATACTCCACGTCGTCGCCGAGCATCGACAGACTCACGGCCACATTGGCCTCGGAGCCTCCGTAGTTGGCATCGAAAGAGTTGCCCTGTGTCAGTCGCATGGCACCGTGCTTGGACAGGCGCAGCATGATTTCCCCGAATGTAACAATCTTCATTTCCCTTACTCCTTATTATTACTTATGGTAGAAAGCTTACTTAATAGTCGTAGAAAACGAAAAAAGGCGGACTGCCCATCGTGGGTGTCCGCCTATTTTCTGGTTGCGATATTACTTCTTCTGTGCCTCCACGAGGTCGCGAGTGTCGCGGGCAATGACAATCTCCTCATCGGTAGGAATCATCACCACCTTCACCTTAGAGTCGTCGGCAGAGAGGATCTGCTCCTTTGAACGCACGTGGTTGCGCTCCTTGTCCATCTTCACGCCGAGGTACTCCAATCCTGAGCAAGCATCCCAGCGCACGCCTTCCTGGTTCTCGCCCACGCCGGCAGTCCACACGATGATGTCGACACCGTTCATGGCAGCTGCGTATGCACCGATGTATTTCTTGATGCGATAGTTGTACATCTGCAGTGCGAGGTGAGCGCGCTCGTTGCCTTCGTTGTCGGCGTTCTCGATCTCACGCATATCGCTGGAGATGCCAGTGATGCCGAGCACGCCGCTCTGCTTGTTGAGGAAGTCGGCCATCTCCTGTGGTCCCATGCCGGTCTTCTGCATCAGATAGGTGACAGCAGACGGGTCGATGTCGCCCGAGCGGCTGCCCATCATCAGTCCGGCCAGCGGAGTCAGACCCATGGAGGTGTCGATGACCTTGCCATACTTCACGGCAGCCACGCTGGCGCCGTTGCCGATGTGGCAGGTGATGATCTTCTGTGTCTTGATGTCCACGCCGAGGAACTCGCACACGCGCTGAGAGACATAGCGGTGAGAAGTGCCGTGGAAACCATAGCGGCGTACGTGCCACTTGGTATAGAACTCGTAAGGCACAGCGTAGAGATAAGCATACGGCGGCATGGTGCTGTGGAATGCATTGTCGAACACGGTCACCTGCGGTGTGCCGGGCATGAGGGCATCGACAGCGCGGAGGCCGGCCAAATGGCCCTTGTTGTGCACCGGCGCGAGGTCGATGAGGCTCTCAATGCCTTTCTCCACCTCGGGAGTGACGATGCAGCTCTTCTCAAAGAGGTCGCCGCCCTGCACGATACGATGTCCGACGGCATCAATCTCGTCGAGGCTCTTCAGACAGCCGTACTTCGGATCTACGAGGAGGTCGAGCACGAACTTCACGCCCTCTTTGTGCGAAGGCATGTCGTGCATAAGCTTTTCTTTGGAGCCGTCTTTCATTGTCACTTTGACAAAGGCTTCGTCGAGACCAATGCGCTCTGCGCCACCCTGGGCCAGCACGCTCTCGTCGGCCATGTCGTATAACTTGTACTTAATGGAACTGCTACCGCAGTTCAGAACCAAAATCTTCATCTTTTAATGTTGAATGTTGAGTGTGGAATGTTGAGTTATTGACAATGTTGAGTGTTGAATGATGAAATCATTCATCATTCAACATTCATCACTCATCACTTTTTAGCATCCATTGCCTGGCAGGAAGTGATGGCGACCATGTAGTAGATGTCATCGACAGAGCAACCGCGGCTGAGGTCGTTGACCGGACGAGCGATACCCTGGATGATAGGACCGATAGCAATGGCACCGCCAAGACGCTGAACGAGCTTGTAACCGATGTTGCCCACTTCGAGATTAGGTACTACGAGCACATTGGCGTGTCCGGCAATCGGTGAGCCCGGAGCCTTGAACTCACCTACAGAAGGCACGAGGGCAGCGTCGGCCTGCAACTCGCCGTCGACTTTCAGCTCGGGATACTTCTCATGAGCAATCTTTGTTGCGTCGATGACCTTGTCGATGATATAGACGCTCTTGCCTGTCTCCTTGTCCTTAGCATCCTTGGCAGAGCCTTTGGTGGAGAAACTCAGCATAGCTACACGGGGATCCTTGATGCCTGCCACACTCTTCGCGGTCTCGGCTGTGCAGTATGCAATCTGAGCCAGTTGGTCGGCTGTAGGATTAGGAGTGACAGCAACGTCGCCCATGACCACGATACCGTCCTCGCCATACTGCTTCTGATCGGTGATGAGCAGCATAGCACCGCTGACGCAGGTCACGCCCGGAGCGCACTTAATGATCTGCAGAGCCGGACGCAGTGTGTCGCCCGTAGTGCTCAGTGCGCCGGAAATCTGTCCGTCAGCGTCACCGGTCTTGATGATCATGCAGCCAAGATAGAGGTTGTTCTTCGTTACCAGCTCACGGGCCTGCTCAACGGTCATGCCCTTTTTCTTGCGAAGCTCAGCTAACAAGGTAGCATACGCCTCGGTCTTCTCGCAGTGCAGCGGGTCGACGATGGTAGCCTTGTCGATGTTGGTGAGGCCCCACTCTTTGGCTTCCTTACGGATGTTCTCGGGATTGCCGATCAAGATCAGGTCGGCCAGGTCGTCGGCCAGTACACGGTCGGCAGCCTTCAGAGTGCGCTCCTCTTCAGCTTCGGGGAGCACGATGCGCTGCTTGTTAGACTTAGCACGCGCAACAATTTGCTCTAATAAACTCATAGTGTTCGGTAATATATTAGTTTTGAAATGTCGATGTTACAAAGTTACGTAATCTTTGCGAGGTGACCAAACGGACAGCAACAAATCAATGAATAAAAAAGCCTTTGTTAACCAATCATCTCCTTGGCGAGTATGCTCTCGAGTTCCTCAGCAGAGAGACGCAGGTGGAACTGCCCTTTGATGGCCACACTGATGCGGCCGGTCTCTTCTGAGACTACCACGGCGATGGCGTCGGAGTCCTGCGAGATGCCCATGGCGGCACGGTGGCGAAGGCCCAACTCCTTAGGGATGTCCATATTGTGGCTCACAGGCAGGATACATCCGGCGGCTTTGATGCGTTTTTTCGACACGATCATGGCACCGTCGTGAAGCGGAGAGTTTTTGAAGAAGATGTTCTCTATCAATAGCTTGTTGACGCGCGCGTCGATCTGTTCGCCGGTCTGTACAATATCGTCGAGTGGCGTGGCTCGCTCGATGACGATGAGGGCACCCACCTTTTGCTTTGCCATATCCATGCATGCCCACACGATCGGCATGATGGTCTCTTTGTCTTCGTCCCGTCCGTTGTCCTTGTGTTGGGAGAAAAAGCGCATGATGCTTTTCACGCGTTGGTGGGCACCTAACTGATAGAGAAACTTGCGGATTTCTTCCTTGAACAGTACGATCAGGCCGATGACACCCACGCTGGCCAATTGGCTGAGGATGCTGCCCAAGAGCTTCATCTCCAGCACTTGGGAGACAAAGAGCCAGATGAGGACAAACACGATGATGCCGTAGAACACGTTCAGCGAACGGCTCTCCTTCATCAGCCGATAGATGTAGTAAAGCATCAGGGCGACCAGGAAGATGTCTATGACATCCTTGATTCCAAACTCAAAAAACATAAGTAGTGTTTAATGTATAGTGTAGAAATGATTAATGTATAATGTATAGTGTAGAAACAATAATGTATAAATCAGTGCTCAGGGTGGGGAACATTCAACATTCATCATTCAACACTCATCATTGAAGTCATTCATCATTCATCATTTAACACTCAACATTTCATCGTATATCTTTACGCACTCTACGGCTTCCTTCACATCATGGACGCGCAGGAAGGAGGAGCCCTTCATCAGCGCAATGGCGTGGATGGCCGTTGTGCCGTTGAGAGATGTTGTCGGGTTGCCGCCGACGAGCTTAAATATCATAGACTTGCGCGACACACCCGTAAGTACAGGCAGATCGAGCGTCAGGAGTGTGTCAGCGTTGTGCAAGACTGCATAATTTTGTTCCAATGTCTTGCCGAATCCGTAGCCTGGGTCGAGGATGATGTCACGTGCACCTAAGTCGCGCAGTTGCTGCACCTCACGGCTGAAGGCCTGCATCATGCTCGTGATGTCGGGCTTTACCGACATGAGAATGTACGGTACGCGTAGCTGCCCTACCACTTCAAACATGCTGCCGGTTTCGTGGATTGGCGTGTTGACGATACCGGTAAGGCCTCCTTCTGACACGTCGTTGATGATGTCGGCTCCCCATTCCTCAATGCATTGGCGGGCTACAAGCGGGCGGTAGGTGTCCACCGACACGGGAGCGTCGGGCTGCTCACGGCGTACAATGCCAAGCGCCCATTTCAGTCTTTGGGCTTCCTCTTCCTCGCTTACCTCTTGCGCACCGGGGCGCGTAGAGAAGGCTCCTACGTCGATGATGGTTCCTCCTTGTGCGATGATCTCGTTGGCGCGCTCAGCAATCTCGCGCTCAGTCTGCTTGCGGCTTCCGCTATAGAAGGAGTCGGGTGTGACATTGAGGATGCCCATCACCTGAGGACGAGCCAGCGAGAGCAACCGCCCCCGCACGTTAATAGTATGGTTCATGAATGTAATTACTTCTAAATCGTGTACACTATCTGCAAATATACCTATTTCTCCGCTATCATGCAAATAATTACGTTGTTTTTTCGGTCTTATCCCATGAGATTTAAAATTGTTTTCGTATATTTGCAGACCTCAGTAAAGTATGCAAAGATTTCTACGACTATGAACGCAAAAGAATTATATCAGCTCTACCTGCAGCATCCGCAGGTGACCACCGACAGCCGCGACTGCCCCAAGGACAGCATCTTCATCGCGCTGAAAGGTGCGTCGTTCGACGGAAACAAATTCGCCAAGAGCGCACTCGAGAAAGGATGCAGTTATGCAATTGTTGATGAGAAGGAATACGCCGAGGAGGGCGACGACCGCTTTATACTCGTCGACGATTGTCTCACCGCCTATAAGGAACTGGCCCGCGAGCACCGCCGCCAGTTCTCCATCCCCGTTGTCGGCATCACCGGCACCAATGGCAAGACCACGACCAAAGAACTCGTTTCGGCTGTACTCGCTGAGAAATATCGCGTGATGCATACCGAGGCAAACTACAACAACGACGTGGGCGTGCCCAAGACGCTGTTGCGGCTCACCGCCGACGATGAGATCGCTGTGGTGGAGATGGGCGCTTCGCATCCCGGCGACATCAAGAAACTGGTCGACTATGTAGAGCCGACATGCGGACTGATCACCAACGTTGGCCGCGCTCACTTGCAGGGTTTCGGATCATTTGAGGGCGTGATGAAGACCAAGGGCGAGCTCTATGACTTCCTCAGAGTCCATGGCGGACTTGTCTTCCTTAATACCAGTAATGAGCATCTCGTTGACATGGCGCAGCAACGTGAGCTGGAGCGCATCGTCAGCTACGGTACCGACGGCGACGCGCAGGTGCAGGGCGAGGTCGGTGTGTGCGAGCCCTTCCTTACCTTTAGCTGGCATGTCGACGGTCAGCCCAATGTCTATGAGGTGCACACACATCTTGTAGGTACTTATAACATGGACAACATGCTGGCCGCCATCGCCGTAGGATTGCACTTCGACGTGGCTCCGCAACAAATCTGCCACGCCCTGGAGAGCTATCAGCCAAGTAACAATCGCTCACAATTGGAGCAGACAGAGTGCAATTGGCTCATCGTCGACGCCTATAATGCCAATCCGACAAGTATGGCCGCTGCCCTCGACAACTTCCGGCGCATCACCGTCAAGCAGCCAAAGATGGTGATCCTTGGGGACATGCGAGAGCTTGGCAGCGTGAGCCAGGAAGAGCACCAAAAGGTGGTGGATACGCTCGGGAAAGACAATTTCAGCAAGGTGTGGCTCGTCGGTGAGGAGTTTGGTAAGACCGACTGCGACTTCCGCAAGTTCAAGGATGTCGAAGAGGTCAAAGCCGCTATTGCCAAGGAGCAGCCGAAGGGCTACTACATCCTTGTCAAGGGCAGCAACGGCATAAAACTCTTCCAACTGTCTGAACTGCTGTAAACTCGTAAGTACTAAGTACGGCCTCAGTCTATTGCTAAGTGCGGTTCAATTTATCAAGCCTGGAAAAGCGCTACGTTGCTTTTCCCAGGCTTTTTTCATGTATGCAAGGTTTAAGAAATGCGAAAGTCTGTAATAATAATCCTATTTAGAACATTTTTATAGGTAAATACAACATTTTCACAGGATTATATAGTATCTTTGCACCAAACAATCTAAACATGAGATATTCCTATTTTGCTCCCAATATACAAAGTCTTGTTTTGAGATGGCCATACTTGTTGATGGTCATCGTAGCAATCGCCTTTCTGTCCGGGGCTTTACTCTATACGCTCTTTGGAGAATTTCCTGTTGTGCTTGCTACGCTTCAGGCAGTAGATGCGCATGCTATGATACTGCTCAACTTTGATGGAGGAGCAGTGGCCGACAGATTTTTCTATGGTTACAGTCGTTTGCAGACCTGGTTGCCGTTGGCGGCAGTTTTGGCGGGCTATACGCTTGTGTGGCATCAAGGCTCGTGGCGTGACCGTCTCCTGCTGTTGCTTGTCATTGCGGCAATGATCACGTTTACCGATCAGCTTTCCTCAAGTATCATCAAGCCGTTGGTAGCGCGCCCCCGTCCGTCCCACAATCTCGTATTGGCCCCAATGCTTCACTATGTCAATGATTATCATGGTGGTCACTACGGTTTTGTGTCCGGCCATGCGACCAACATCTGCTGTCTTGTCGCTTTTTTGAGTTATATCTATCGCGACAGGCTCATGCGTTCGGTGCTCGCTCTTTTTGCGATCACCATCTGCTATTCCCGCATCTATCTCGGTGTACATTACCTTGGTGATGTCCTCTGCGGAGCAGTTGTCGGATTTTTAGTAGCCCACATTGTTATCTCTTTATGTCCTGCTCACGTATTGCAACGCTACGATCGTATGCCGTGGGGCGTGGCTGCTGTATGGTTCGTGGCTATGCTTCTCTTGCTCGTGATCCCATAAGGAAACTGTAAGACGGTCTTCCGTACGTGAAGTAACAACTAAGTCCATCGGTATTTTTGCATTAGTAAATACAAAAAAATCCGGCCCCGTCAAACGACAAGAACCGGATTGAATGAAAGGAGGAAGTGGTGCCTCTTGGAGTTGAACCAAGGACACATGGATTTTCAGTCCATTGCTCTACCACCTGAGCTAAGGCACCCACTACTTACTGCATCTCATTGTTATGGAGTGATATTTCTGAAATGCGAGTGCAAAGGTAGTACTTTTTTATCAACCTCGCAAATTTTTCTCGATAAAATTGTGTCTAATTCAAAAAAAAGTACTACCTTTGCAACCGCAAAACAAAAAGAGGTGCTTTGTTGCCTCTTTATGTGACCGCATCGGGATGTAGCGCAGTTGGTAGCGCACTACGTTCGGGACGTAGGGGTCGCCAGTTCGAGTCCGGTCATCCCGACCAACCAAAAAGAGGAATGCTTTTCGGAGCATTCCTCTTTTTGGTTGGTATCGCTTTGCTTTGATATCAGTTGGCATATTGCTATGATTGAGTCATAGCATGGCTTTAATATCAGTTATCACATAGCTTAGAGATAATGCATACACCTTATTAATATATGTGTCTTACACATAATATATAAGGTGTATGTGTTGTTTTTGCTTAGAACTGGTTCTCAATGATGTCCGTGAGTACGTCTTTCATGCTCAGTCCGGCAGTTTTCACCTGCTGTGGAATGAAACTTGTAGGTGTCATGCCCGGCGTGGTGTTGATCTCCAGCATGTTGACTTTATCATTGCCTTCAGCATCCTTGCTGATGATATAGTCGATGCGGATGATGCCGTTGCAGTGAAGAATGTCGTAGATATGGCTAGTTTCTTCGGCAACTTTCTTCGCCGTCTCAGGGCTGAGACGGGCAGGAGTTATCTCCTGGACTTGGCCGTTGTATTTAGCGTCGTAGTCAAAGAACTCGTTCTTCGTCACGACTTCTGTGGCCGGGAAGACGACAGCCTTATCCTTCGTCTTGTAGCAACCGATCGAAATCTCTGTACCCTTCATGAATCCTTCAATCATCACCTCGCTGCTCTCCATGAAGGCGACACGCAGAGCGGGAGCCAGCTGATCAGCATTCTTCACCTTAGAAACACCGAAGCTCGAGCCATCGGCAGCAGGCTTGACAAAGACCGGCATACCCAAGCGCTTCTCGATGGCTGCGGCATCGTAGCTCTCGCTAAGGCGCAACAAAATGCTGTCGGCAACATTGACGCCGAAGCCGCGAAGATAATTGTTTAGCACATATTTGTTGAAAGTCATAGCCTCCACGAGTACACCACTTGTAGAGTAGGGCAGATGGATCAGGTCGAAGTAGCCCTGCATAATGCCGTTCTCACCCGGAGTGCCGTGGATAGTGATGTAAGCATAATCGAAGACGACAGCCTTTCCTTCCTTGTTGACGAAAGAAAAGTCGTTGCGGTCGATCTTGGCAATGTCACCGTCCTCGTAGTTGACATGCCAGTCCTGTCCTTTCACGTCAACGATATAGACGTTGTAACGTTCCTTGTCAAAGAAGGAATACAGACCTTGTGCTGAGCGCAATGATACGTCGTGCTCGGATGAGTCGCCACCGCAGACGATGGCAATGTTTCTCTTTAAATCTTTCATATCATTTGTTTTTCGTTAATTCTTTATTTAGTTCTGTCTTTCTCAACACTGAGCAATTCATCATTCAACATTGAACATTTAACATTGCTGAACTCATCATTCATCATTGATCATTCAACATTCTATTCGTTCCCTTGATGAATGTGCGCCATTTGTCAATGAGTGTGGCGAAGTCCTCGGGCCATGGTGAGTCGAAGTTCATCTGCTGATGGGTGCGGGGATGCACAAAGCCAAGAGTCTTGGCGTGCAGCGCCTGACGTGGACAGATCTTGAAACAGTTGTTGATGAAAGCCTTGTAAGAAGCGCTGCGCTGTCCGCGCAGGATCTCAGTTCCACCGTATCTCTCATCACCGAAGAGCGGGTGTCCGATGTGCCTCATATGGGCGCGAATCTGATGTGTGCGTCCCGTCTCGAGTATACACTCCACGAGGGTAGTGTAGCCGAAGCGCTCCAATACTCTATAATGGGTGACGGCTGGCTTGCCGATGCCCGATTCCGGGTCGAAGACCTTCATGCGCAGTCGGTCTTTCGGGTCGCGTCCGATGTTACCTTCTATGCGTCCCTCGTCTTCCACGATGTGTCCCCAAACGAGCGCGTTGTAGGAGCGGTGTGTCGTCTTGTGGAAGAATTGTTTGCCTAGGGCCGTTTTTGCCTCCGGTGTCTTCGCCACGACGAGCAGTCCGCTCGTGTCTTTGTCGATGCGGTGAACCAGTCCCACTTCCGGGTTGTTAGCGTCAAAGGCAGGTACGTCGCGCATATGCCAAGCCACGGCATTGATCAGTGTGCCAGTGAAGTTTCCTGCTCCCGGGTGCACCACCATGCCTGCCGGTTTGTTGACCACCATCAGGTCGTCGTCCTCATAGACGATGTTGAGTGGAATGTCCTCCGCCACGATGCTGGTGTCGTGCTTGGGATGGTCAAGCATGAGCGTGATGACATCTCCCGGCCGCACTTTGTAGTTGCTCTTGACAGCCTTGCCAGCTACGCATATACATCCGGCGTCTGCAGCTGTTTGGATACGGTTGCGGCTGGAGTGCTGCATATGTTCGGCCAGAAACTTGTCGATGCGCACGGGCGCCTGTCCTGTGTCGACGACGATGCGCCAATGCTCATATCGGTTGCCGTCGGAAGGATTCTGGTCGTCGCGTTCGTTGTCTTCGGTCTGCTCCAGCTCATCATCCAGCAAGTCTGAGAATATGTTGTCTTCTGCCATGTCTGTTGAAGTTTTGTTGAAGAGGAAGGTGCCAAGCGGACTTATTCGCCCGTATTGGTGTTTTCCTCTGTATTGTTGTTTTCGGGCTGGTCGGGAGGCGTGGGGATCTCCTGGAAGTTGTCCACATCTCCATTCTCGTCGTTAGCGTTGTCGTTTTCCATGTCCGGGTCGACATAGTTGATGTCGTCACTCTGGTCGAGCTGCCCGTCACCGACTTGTATGATCAGCGTGGCGTCGACCGGAATTTTGTCTCCGGCCACCACGTGCCGTCCGTTGACGGTGATGCCGTAGACCCAATCTTTTTCTCCAGGTACCGATTGCGGTTTGCCCAGTTTGAATCCCATGGCTGTGAGTTTTGCCATTGCCTCACGCAGCGAACTGTTGTCGATGACGTCGGGCAGGGTGATCGTGGGAGAGTGAGCGGCGTTGATGGTGACATAGATAATGTGTCCCGACTTGACGCGCTCGCCGGGTCCCGGTGTCTGTTCGAGGATAGCTCCGGGTGGGAGAGAACGCACATAGCCCGTGTCTGTCACCTCTATCTCCAGCCCCAGGTTGTTGACGATCTGCTCAGCATCTGCGTATCGCTTGTGCAGAATATTGGGGATAGGAATCGACTCGCCGTGGTGGGTATACAAGTCAATGCCAAAGCGGAAGCCCAAAGCCATCGCGATGACCACGACGGCCATCGCTGCGAGGTTTCCCCAAAGATAGGTACTTTTGAACTTGCCTAAGAATTCTGATGCTGTCATCGATACTTTATTTAATACAAAGGTAATGTAAACCGCGCGAAATACAAAATAAAAGCAGCGAATATTTTCTTTTTCCTTGTATGCGACGGCGACTCTTTTTGGAGTAACCGCCTTAGATATGTTTAGAGCTGCCTTCGGTACGTTTGGCAGCCACGTTAGATGCGTTGTAATAGCTACCTTAGATACGGCAAAAGCAGCAAGGATGTGTTATCCTTGCTGCTTTTTGCTGCCTTGCGCATAGACGCTAAGGAGTTACTTGCCGTGGTTCTCGTCAGAGACGGTCAGTTTCTTGCGGCCATGAGCACGACGGGAAGCCAGCACGCGACGGCCATTCTTTGTGGCCATTCTCTCGCGGAAGCCGTGCTTGTTGACGCGACGGCGGTTGTGAGGCTGAAATGTTCTTTTCATCTTTATTTATTGTTAATTTATTATTTGTTTCTTCTCTTTTCGAGCCTTTGCCCTTCTTATGGCTTGCAAAATTACGCATAATTTTCGAGATGACAAAGAATTAAGTGATTTTTCAGTGCTAAAAAGATGTTTTTATCTAAAATTATAGTAACTTTGCACCTGCAAAAGCATGATAATATACTTATAATATAC
>R21__coassemble_299_pt1 | contig 42331 bp, 42 predicted proteins | sample R21__metabat2_high_PE_018 | metagenome-assembled genome bin R21
CCCGGAAACACACGACATAGAAGATGCAAGACGCAAGGGAATATTTCCATCATGAAATGAGACGCAAGAGAGCAATGGAGCGGATGAAGCGCATTGCTCTTGTTTTGCTGACCCTGCTGTGTCTTGGCCTTATGGTATTCTGTATCTATATCTATATGGAAGACTAACAACATTAAAGGACACAGAATATTATTGTGCGTTTCTCTTGAAAACAATATTGTTTAATGATGGTCAAACGAACGTTGGAGATTAGTCAAACGTACGTTATACGTTAGGTTAAACGAACGTCAGACAATTGGTCGACATTCGTTTGACCAATAAGAAATGAGCGTTTTGCAAAAGTGTAACGGTTGCAATGCAAATTTGAAAGTGTCATTGTTATGACCGCGAAGATATTTCTATCTTGATTCTCCTAACTTTGAGAGAAGTGTTTCCTTGCTTCTTCCATATCTTGTACGGTTTCCATGGTCCCTATGTATTTTCCCTGTGAGTCACGGACAGCGTGGTAGGTGACAAGTGTGACGTGTTGATTTTTCTCCATCCATACGGAGACACGGTCGCGCTTGCCCGCTTGTAGGTCGGCAATGATAGCGCGAACCATAGGCTCTATCTTTGGAGGATGGCATGAAAACACTTCGCGGCCAAGAGCTGCCAACGGACGCTTGAACGACTTCTCGGAGAAAGGCTGATTGAAATATCGGTTGATGTTTGTGGCGTCCACGAAAGTGACCTCCATGGGAAGAGTGTCGAGTAGGGCAGTAAGTTGGCTGAGGGTGAGCGAACCGCCCGGCATGTCTACTCGCAACTCATCCGCTGCGTCGGTCACCGGTTGACTGCCTTTGTGCTTTTCCTCACGGAGCAGCGTCTCGCCATCTTCCCAAGTTTTCATGATAACACCTATGCATTCTGAGTAAGCCTTGCTGTCGACATAGATTTGTCGCCACTCATCATCCGTGAAGTTGGCGGTGCAGACAGGAAAGAGAATGCGGTTCTCTTTGAACGTCATCTCGCGTGCCCGTCCGATGAGGTCCCTCACACGGTTCTTCCAATCGTCGTTTAGTCCGTTTTCTTTAGTAACCTGTTTCAATAGCGTGTTGAACTCCGATCGTATCTCGTCGTCAATCGTCCACATCACTTGCGACGGACCATAGATGCCATGTCGCGTATTGAGCAGTGGATAGATGAGGTCACCCTTCTTCGCATAATGAATGGCTAAACCGCTGGCTTTACGCAATGCGACTGCCACATCGCCTTCCCCGTCCAAAGCTCGTAGCACATTGTTGAGTGCCACGACGATGGCCTTGTTCTCAAGATAGAAGGTCTGAAGGGGATGACCCTTGATGGCCCGTAACTCTGCGGTCTTATCTCTGTTCTCAGCAGCTTGCCCCGCCATCATTGTCTCTTGGTCGTGGTGAAGACCATGATGCAGATGATGTTGCACCTCTTCATCGCTGTTCTTGCTGTGAAAAAGAGCAGAATGCACGTCGCACAGCTTCTTTACCTCGTTGACCGACTGGCCCTCACTGATGAGCTCCTGTTCAGCTCGCATGATGTCGTTGGCAGGAACATCTTTGAACTGGCTTACAAAGTCGGCACGTACGCTCTCCATAGATTCTCCTTGGTTGATACGTCTGAGCAACGATTTAATTCGTTGGGTAGTGTCAGTTACTGGGGCTTCCTGTTTTTCTGAAGACGGTTCATCAGACTTAGGATGAAAGCCGACGACGGTAAAGCCATTGTCTCCCAATGCTTTTACCACGGCCTCCATGCTGATGCCTCTCATGGCTGCTCCCTGACTGATCGTTATCAGCTTACCCACTGACAGCCGGATGGCTTTCTTCGTGATCTCGCTGAACCCGAGCGAAGCCATTATGTCGATGAGTTCCGGATGCGCCTGGGTAAGTTGATAAACGGTCTGTGTAAGGTCTATCTTCTTTTCCATATACTTCTACAGTTCGCTCTTGATGCTTTCTGTCCAGCTCTCGATGCGGTTGTCAATGGCGTCCTCGTCCTCGGAGCTGTCGATGGCCAAGCCTACAAACTTACCATCGACAACCGACTCTGAGTCGTCATAGGTGTAGCTGTCGGCTGCCACCTGTCCGATGAGCTTTGCGCCGCTGTCTTTCACGGCATCGTAGAGAGCAGACATGCCACCGCAGAACGTGTCGCTGTATCCGCTGGCATCACCGCAGCCGAAGAGGGCGATGGTCTTGCCCTTGAGGTCAGTACGCTTCAGCATTTCCACACCGTCGTACCAGTCATCCTGCAATTCACCGGCGCCCCATGTCGAGGTTCCAAGTAACAGATTGTCGTACCCAGACAGTGTGTCGGCATCGACGTCGCCTATATTCTTCACATCATTAACGTCCAACTGCTGGGCTATCTTTTCAGCATACTCTTCGCAGTTGCCGGTGGTGGATCCGTAAACAATAAGTGTCTTTTTCATATCTTTTCGTTTGTTGTTGGTTACTCTCCCTGTTGCTCCATTTGCAGGAATCCCGGGAAGATGAGGTTGTTCTCCAGTGAGATGTGCTCCTTGAGATCGAGGAAGAACTGACGGAGCTGCTGGTTCATGAGATGATAAGAGGCGCAGCCGTCGGCCGGTGTCTCGAAGTTGTGTGTCAGTTCGGTGATGTGCTCCCACATCTCGCCCGTGGCATCGTGCTCGAGCATCATCTGTCGGATGGGATTGGCGATGGTTCCGCAATGGCAGGGAGCGGCTGGACGACCTTCTTCTTGAGCGTGGTAGATCTCGTAGAGCTGAGGGAAGAGAATGTTCTCCTCCTTGGCGAAATGGCTGTCGAGTTCCTCAAATGAGGCAGCTACGGCATCTCTCACGTCTAAGAGTTCGGGGTGGCGGACACCGTGAACGCTGGCAACCTTACTGACGAGTTGCATGAGCTCTTCGTGGTGAAGGTGGAAGTTGCGGTGATGCTTCTTCAGCACATAGTCGAGGAGCAGGTCCAGTGGCCAATTGGCGAAGTCGGGAGCGCCCCCAGTCGCAACCTCTTTTCCGTCGAGCTTTGCCAGCACGTCGTCGGCGTTGAGTCCTCGCTTCTCGCAGGCAGTCTGCAGTGTGTCGGAGCCGTGGCAGCAGTAGTCAATGCCCATCTGCTCAAGTGTCTGTGCGCGATTGAAATCCTCGGCTACAATGGAGCCGACCGTCATGTCCTTTGTCAGTTTACTGTTCATAATCGTATATATTTAATTGTTACTTGTTTACTTGTCTTTTCGACTTCACTGATATAGTTGCAAAAGTAATGCCATGGTGGTACGGTGCTGAAAAAGCGAGTGTCATCGGTAACAAATGTGATTCCTGCTCTGCCAAATGGCTCACATAGATGATCGGTCGGTAACAATTGTGACCACATTACTAATAATAGATGGCCGGCACAGCTTTTGTGGCAAGCATATTAGGAGTGAAACCATAAATATGCTGACAATGATGGGAAACAATGACATGAATGACTTGAAGAGCGAGACGATGAGAGCCAATATCCGAAGAGGAGAACGCACAAGAGTGGTTATCGTGGGATGTGGACTGGGCGGACTGAAACTGGCCGTGAGTCTGCGCCACTCCGGTTTTCAGGTGGTTGTGGTGGACAAGAACAACTACAACCAGTTCCCGCCACTCATCTACCAGGTGGCCTCGGCTGGTCTGGAGCCCAGCAACATCGCGTTTCCTATCCGACGACTGTTCCAAGGCTATCCCCACTACTATTTCCGTATGGCAGAGGTGAAGGCGATCGACGAAAAAGAAAAAGCTATTCAAACCTCCATCGGAACCATTCACTACGACTACTTGGTGCTGGGCATGGGGGCAACAACCAATTTCTTTGGTAACGAGCAGATTGCGCGCAACGCATTCCCGATGAAGACTGTTGGCGACGCGATGGCTCTTCGCAACCATATCCTACATAATCTGGAGCTGGCGGAAACGGAAACAGACGCGGACAAACGGCAGAAATTTATGAATGTGGTCATTGTAGGCGGCGGTCCTTCCGGTGTGGAGATTGCGGGGGCGTTGGCCGAGATGAAGAAATACGTAGTACCTCGTGACTATCCTGATTTGGCTGACCGGATGCATATCTATCTCGTCAACTCTGGTGACCGTCTGCTCAAGGCAATGGACAAGAAGTCGTCGGCTTCAGCAGAGAAGGAGCTGACCCGCATAGGCGTTCATGTGTGCAAAGGCTGGCGAGTGACCGACTATGATGGTCGTGTCGTGAGAATGAAAAATGGGGAGACCATTGAGTCGGCTAATGTTATTTGGGTGAGTGGCGTGAAAGCCAACACCATAGCTGGCGTGCCGGATGAGGCCGTGGGGCATGCGGGACGACTGCTCTGTGACCGTATGAACCGTGTGACAGGCATGACCAACGTGTTTGCTATTGGCGACCAAAGTCTCATCGAGGGCGACGCCGCATGGCCACTGGGTCATCCACAATTGGCTCAAGTGGCGTTGCAGCAGGCCGAGAATGTGGCACGGAATATTCTTCGGAAAGAGCAAGGTCGGGACATGAAGCCCTTTGTCTATAAAAATCTCGGCACAATGGCCACCATAGGTCGCAAGGCTGCCGTGGCGGAGATAGGCAGATGGAAGTTTGGCGGACTCACGGCCTGGTTGTTGTGGCTTGTCGTGCACCTGCGCTCGATCCTTGGCGTGAAAAACAAGTTCTTCGTGCTGCTCAACTGGCTGTGGAACTATGTCAACTATAAGCAGAGCCTGCGACTGATACTAAGAGCGGGAAAATGACATCTTTGTGAGAGTCTCCTTGGAATGTTGACAAAAGGGGGGAAGCTGATTTCCCTTTTATTCTCAGTGGGTTAAACTCTTGATGAACTCCACCTCCTGGGGGATGTAAGGCGATCCGTCGGGCCGTAGGATATCGTGGAACCATACTTCGGGTTCGCTGCCGTCGGGATGCGGTTCATTCCAGGCATAGCGTGTGTTAGTCTTGCCGGTGACCAGTCCCCAGTTAATGGCTATCACGTGGTTGCGTTTAAGCAGGGGCATGATAGTGCGGAAGAAACAGCCTTGTATGCGCGCCGTATATTCGGTGCAGGCCAGCGACCAAGGGCTTGAAGCTTCTTGATCTCCTGCTCGTGGCTGATGGAGTCGTGGTAGTCATGATAAGTGATTTATTCCTTTACTAAAACCATCACCTTGTTTATCTCGTCTTTTCTCTATTCCGTCTTTATTCCATCTCAATCTCACCCGAGCCGAAGCAGCGGTGGTGCTGTTCATCATAGACCACGCAGAACTGTCCGGGAGCCACACCATGGATCTTCTTGTCAGCATGGATAATGTAGCGTCCTTCTCCGGCGTGCTCCACCGAGCCTGTGAGATACTCTGGTGTGTGGCGGATCTTGAACGTCACGCGAGGCTGATCCACTTCGGTAGTGAGGAAATGGAAGTTATGGATCGTGAAATCCTGCTTGTAGGCTGTCTGCGGATCATAGCCGTGGCTGACATAGAGAATGTTGTTGGTCACGTCTTTCTTGACGACGAACCACGGTCCGCCACCGAGTCCCAGTCCTTTGCGCTGCCCGATGGTGTGGAACCACAGTCCACGGTGCTCGCCGATGCACTTTCCCGTCTCCCATTCGATGATGTCGCCGGGCTGCTCACCGAGATAGCGGCGGACATACTCGTTGTAGTCGATATTGCCCAAAAAACAAATGCCCTGCGAGTCCTTACGCTTGGCATTGATGAGATGCTCCCGCTCGGCAATTTCGCGCACCTCGTCCTTGACGAAGTGGCCGATGGGAAAGATAGCCTTTTGCAGTTGCCAATTGTAGATCTGTGCCAGGAAGTCGGTTTGGTCCTTCACTGGGTCAGGACTGGTGGTGAGCCATTTGCGGCCGTCTATCCACTCGGTCTGGGCATAGTGGCCCGTGGCGATGAGGTCATAGTCGTGCCCCATCTTCTCGTCGAAGGCACCGAATTTGATGAGTCTGTTGCACATCACATCGGGGTTCGGGGTGAAACCCGCCTTGACCTTTTCCATAGTGTAGCGCGTCACCTGACTCCAGTATTCCTTATGGCAGTCCACGACCTGTAGACGGCAGTGAAAGCGAGCGGCCACAGCGGCAGCCATCTCCAGGTCCTCCTCAGAGTTGCAGTCCCACTCCTCCTTTTCCTCGGGACCAATCTTGATGTAGAAACAGTCTGGGTGCAGACCCATCCGGGCGAGCTCGTAGACCACAACAGAGCTGTCTACGCCCCCGGAGAGCAGCACGGCGATGCGCTTATCACGAATATTTTCTATCTTCAGCATGATGGTTGTTGACAGTTATTTCGTCTCGCACTCGCAGAGATCGATGAACTTACCCTTGGCCTTGCGCTCCTCGATGAGCTGATTGAGTTTGCGCTTGCGGTTGGGAGCGATCCACTTGCGGGCGAAGATGTTGGGAATGGCTACGCCCATGGCGATGACGATGATGACGAGAGATCCGTTGATGGCATTGTGAGCGGCAAAAGTCACCTCACCCACGATACCCTGCATGTCAATGAGGCCGTAGAGACCACGATACATCAGCACACCGGGAATCATCGGGATGACAGCGGGGATGGTGATGACCTGATGAGGCGTATGGAGTTTGTGCACCATCTTGATGTTGATGACCGAGATGAGTGCTGAACCCACGAGCGAACCAATCATCAGGCCTTGGCCCAAACCGATGTTGTGGTTGGCAGGGCCGAGGTTGACAAAGTTGCGCGAGCATACGGCAATGACGGCTCCGCAGGCTATCCACGGCATGAGACGCTTGGGGGTGTTATAGATGGTGGCGAAGCCCATACCCGAGATGGCGGCGGCAATGGCGTAGGAGATGAAACTGTTGTGCGGGATCATGCTCAGGTCCTTGACAAAGTTGTCCTGACCACAGACCTTGATGGCAAGAGCGATACCGAAGCTCATCGCCATGACCATGAGCATGGTGTTGGTGGCTCGGATGAGTCCATTCTCAATATGGTTGTCTAACATGTCATTGACAAAGTTGATCAGCGGCACTCCCGGCACGATATACAGTGCACAGGCCATAAAGGGATGGTAGGGTGTGTCGGAATGGAGCACCATGGCGAGCCACTCAGGCAGATGCGCGGCAGCAATTGGGGTAGAGAGAAATGTGGTGAGCCAGGCGATGAGCGTGGAGACAAAGGCGGCCACACCAATATTGAAATAGCTGTTGGAGCCTTTCTTGTTGAGCCACATACGCAGGCGGTTGCCGAGGATGGCAGCAATGGAAGCGTAGAAGAAGGCTGTCCAGTCGCAGCCGAACTGTACGCAGAAGCCACCGCAGGCAAAACCGGCACAAATAGCGATCATCCACTCGCTGTAGTAGTGCGGGCCGTGCGCTATCTTCTCCAGTTCTTCACTGTACTTATCAAGTGAGTAGTCTTCTTTGATAGCGCGCCACGAAAGCTTGCTGATCTCCTGAATGGCGAAGAAGTTGATGGCGTGCTTGTCGCATCGGCGCATCTTGGAGTAGGAGTGTGTCTCATCGCTGAGGTTCACCTGCAACATATAATAGTCCATCTGTATGTGTAGGTTCTCTTTTGGCAATCCGAGAAAAGCCGCTGTGCGCTCCATGTTGCGTTTGACACGGCTGGTGTCGGCACTGCTGTTCATCAAAATCTCACCGGTACGCAACAGCAAGTCGAGCTTGCGGGTTAACTCCTTTGTCGACGTACTGCTTTCTGTAGTGTTCCCTTCCATGAATACTGTCTTAATAAATGATTGGTAACCTATTGGCTAAACAAAAATGTAATATCGAGTGCAAAGTTACTCAATTTTTATGAGATATTATCATTTTCTCTTGTTCATCAACGTACTTTTTCATAACTTTGCTATGAAATTAACTAATCGTTGAGAATAATGGAGCAGATAAAGAATTCACAAATCACTGCGGAAATCGCTGATCACGGCGCAGAGCTTGTCAGCATGAAGGATACACATGGTAAAGAATATCTGTGGCAGGCCGATCCCAAATACTGGGGTCGTCATTCGCCGATACTCTTTCCCATTGTGGGAAGTCTGTGGAATGGTGTCTATCATGTGTGTGGCAAGGATTATCCTTTGCCCCGCCATGGCTTTGCACGCAACATGGATTTCCATCTGATTGCCAAAGGTGATGAACAGGTAGTCTTTGCCCTGCACGACTCGGCAGAGACGCTGAAGAAGTATCCTTTCCATTTCAATCTTGCCGTGAGCTACCAGTTGAAGGACAATCAGTTGCATGTGGTGTGGCATGTGGAGAATACCGACGACAAGATCATTTGGTTTCAAGTGGGAGGGCATCCGGCCTTCAATGTGCCTGATATGAAGCAGGGTGAGCCTCTTCACGGTCGTCTGCGCTTCGACAATACAGAGCCGATCCGCTGCTTCTTGGCCGAGCAAGGCTGTCTGGATCGCACACGTCATGAGGAGGTGAAGACTGATAAGGGCGTGTGGGCTTTTGACACACACAGCTTCGACAGCGATGCTCTGGTATTTGATCATAGTCAGATCAGAAAGATAGAACTGTTGGATGCTGAGGGTAAGACTGCGGTGGCTGTTCAGACAAAGGCTCCGGCACTCGGCATTTGGAGTCCGGGCGGAAAAGACGCGCCCTTCATCTGTATTGAGCCGTGGTATGGCGTGACTGATGTCGATGGCTTCGATGGAGAATTACGTGACAAATACCTCGTCAACCAGTTGTTGCCTGGATCGAGCTTCATGAGCGAATATGTAATCACAATCGGATAGCCACGTCAGTAGACTGACGACAAGCGGGCAGGCTACATCAGAGGACTGACAACTCGTAGAATGCTCTCCCACAGTCGACTGAAAAAGCTTTGATGTTTCACTTCACGCACCTCATCGATCGGTAGACTGTTGGCCTGGTCGTTGAGGAAAACCTCTTTCATGCGCAGTGCCATCCCACGGTCATAGAAGAAGATGTTTGACTCGAAGTCGTGTTCAAAGCTTCGGAAATCCACATTGGTGCTGCCGCATGTGCAAAGGTTATCGTCGCAGACCATGAGTTTGGAGTGGTTGAATCCGGCTTTGTAGAGATAGACTTTCACGCCGGCCTCCAATGTCTCCATGACGTAGGAAATGGAGGAACGGTCGATAATGCGTGAGTCGCTTTTCAAGGGGATCATCAGTCTGACGTCAACACCGGCCAGTGCTGCCGTACGCATGGCAAATAGGATGGGTTCAGTAGGGAGAAAGTAGGGGCTCTCCATATAAACGTAGTGCTTGGCCTCGAGCAGTACGCGCACGTAGCCTTGCATGATGTCGGGCCAAGGAGAGATAGGGCTACTTGTTACTACTTGCGCAAGGCAGTTGTTGGAGATGCGCCTGTCGAGTTCTGGATAGTATTTCCGGTCAGAGACTAGCGTGCGGTCGACGAAATACCAGTCTACGAGAAAGGCGCGCTGAATGGCATAGACGGCTCCTCCGGTCACCTTGAGATGGGTATCGCGCCAAGCAAGCTTGCCGGTGCCTTTGACATAGCGCGTGGCGAAGTTCATGCCGCCGATGAATCCTACCTTACCATCGATGATCACCAGTTTGCGGTGGTTACGGTAGTTGACTTTGGAGGTGAAAGCCGGAAACTTCACGGGCATGAAAGCGTGGACATCAATGCCGGCGTCGCGCATACGCTCATAGAAGCTGCCACGTACCTTCCAGCAGGCCACGTCGTCGTAGATGACGCGCACTTCCACTCCTTCCTTGGCTTTGTCGATGAGAGCATCAGCAATGAGGTTGCCCAGAGCATCGTCGGCAAAGATGAAGATATCGATATGTATGTGGTCGCGGGCCTTGCTGATCTCGTGGAGCAGGGAAGGGAAAAACTCATAGCCATTGGTATAGATCTCCACTTCGTTGTCTTTAAATGGCAGAGCCATGCTCTGGTTTTTAAAGAGCGACATCAGCGGACGATAGGTTTCGGGGATGCGCAGATCGCGCTGCTCGGCAAACTCCAGCATAGCTCGCTTGGTCAATTGGTCAAGCGACCGCTGGCTGATCATTCTTTCCTTGCGTGTGTTTTGCCCAAAGAAGAAATAGAGGATGATGCCCAGCAGAGGGATGAACCATAGTACCAACAGCCACGCCATGGTCTTGGACGGCTGCCGGTTGTCCATCAACACCTTGAGCATGACGATCAACACGATCAAGGTGTAAATACCTACTCCTAACCAGTGAAGAATGAGCATTTATGAATGTTGAATGATGAATGATGAGTTGTCTAATGTTGAATGATGAATGTTGAGTGATGAATTGTCTAATGTTGAATTACTTACTCCCTCTTCCGTGCCTAATTACTTCCTGAAACATATTACTCCCCTCTCCTTTGGAGAGAGGCCCGGGGATGAGGCTTGGTAGGGAGCTTGGTATTACGCAATCCCTACCATCTTATGCGTTTGCAATGAGAGTTGCCAGCGGGGATGCTGCTTGATATACTCTATGCATTGATGCACGATGCGTTGATTCTGTTCACGGTCTCCGGTATCGCAGGGCTGGAGATAATAGTACTTTGCCTTGATGTTGAAGTCGCAGGGGTGCTCCTTACCGTCAAAGATCACCTTCAGCTCACTGCATTGCTCCACGATTGGCTGGGTCTTGGGTGAGACTGTCAGCCAGTCCAAACCGACGGGAGGCTGGTGCGTGCCATTGCTTTCCATACTCACTCGATAACCGAGTTGGTGGAGGCGGCAGACAAGCTCATCATCGGCTTGCAGCGAGGGCTCACCACCCGTGAGAATGCACCAAATTGCCACATCCGTGGACTTGGGTGAAGGGAAGTCAGCTAAGCGCCGCACGATGTCGTCGAGCGTCATTGGTGTATACTCTGTGAAATCGGTGTCACAAAACGAGCAGTGGAGGTTGCAGCCGCTGAAACGGATGAAAACTGCCGCCTGCCCCGTGTTGCGTCCTTCGCCTTGCAGACTGTAGAAGATCTCGTTGATCCGATACTCCTTCATATGACGATAATCGTTATCTTTCTTTTATTATTTTCTTATATTATTTAGTCTTCGTCTCTCTCATACCACGCGATGTTGTTGTCGCTTTCCTGAACCATAGCTTTGTAGCAGTTGGGTACTTTGTCGACTATCCATCGTGCAATATTCTCTGCAGTGGGGTTGAAGGGCAGCACCTTGTTGATGTCCTGATGGTCGAGGCGGCTGTGGATGAGTTGTTTGATTTGTCCAAAATCAGCGACCATGCCATTCTCGTTGAGCTCCCGTGCTTTGCAATAGACGGTGATATGCCAGTTGTGTCCATGCGCCTGTGTGCATTTACTGCTGTAAGTCAGTTTGAGATGATGGCTGGCAGAAATTTCGAAGCTCTTTTGTATATAGTACATTTTTGCTTGATAATGTTGTGAGTCAGCAGGATAGTCCTTGCTGTGTGTTGTTGTATGTTTTTTATTTACCTTTATTTTTCTGAATGTATGCCAATTCTTGCAGTGCGAAATCGCTGCTGTCGGGCTCGTCGAGCATTTGCTTAAGGAGCTTTTCGGCGTTGTCATAGTCTTTTAGCTCCACGAGAATGTAAGCTTTCCGGCGTCTGAGGAAGTTGATGAAGGCTTTTTCGGATTGCTGTTCATCCGAATAGCCTTCTTCATCATCGGTATTACTACTCTCCATGGGGGGCACGATTTCCCTGAGCAATCCGTTGATAAAGTTCAGCGCACGGCTGTCGTGCGAGTTGACCAGGCAGTTGATATACATTTCTGTGTAAGTGATGCGCCGAGTACTGACCAAGGGTTGCAGGTAGTATGCCCCCTCTTTGTACCGACCTAAGCATGTATAGCATGATCCAAGGAGATAGCTTACCTCGAAATAGTTATTGAGTTCCTCTGGTACCATCTCTCCACGGTCTTTTGCCAATTCCTGATATACGGGCTCTAACCTCCGGATTGCCTCGTAGTATCGTTTCTCATGGATGAGATCCTTGCTTTCGAGAAAGAGCTGCCTAAGTTGTGGTGTTTGCAAGTACAGGAGCAGTTTCTCGTCGTTACTGAGTTGGTCAGTGCTCCCTTTTTGCTGTTTGGCCATTGCCTCTTTCCAGATATAGTTGAATTTCTCCTGAATATTTTTCTTGCCCTTGAGGTCATAACCGAGGAGGAGACTTGTAGCAGTCTTTATATGGTCATTGCTTTCCATGGGGAGATCCGGGGTTAATGGAGTAGGGATGAGACATAATGTGACCCGATAGTAGATGGTGTCAGTCGACTGTCCTTCATCCTCTACATCAATGATAAGCTGCTGACGGACAGATGGCTCACTTGGATTGCTGAAACTAAGCCGCAGCATGGCGGAGGAACTGGTTACATTTTCGTCTTTGATGATTGCCTGATGAATGGGGTAGGAGAGAATCTCATTGGTATTGTCGTGATGCTCGGTCTTGTCACCCCGACAAATGTCCAGGCTTACAGGTTGCAGAGATGAGAGTCCCAGCGTGGCGGTGAGAAGGTGGGCAAGGCTGAATTCTGAGCCTTTCTGCTCGTGCCAGTTGGGTCCTTCGCTTTGGTGCATCATCTCCTGCTCACGTAAGAGGAAAAGTTCGTGCTGCCATTCAGCGCCCTGCTTCTCCACGTCGTGGTTGTCGATATGGTTGGAGGAAGGTCTCAGCTCGCTGTATTGTTGGACAAACAGCGCCTGCCAATAGAAGATGCTGCTGAGCTCTTTGCGCAGGTTGTCAATGGCATCGTCGTCGTGTAGGGTGAGCGTGTCGATAATATGCAGATCCACTTTCCCCGTCTTCTCGTTGATGGTGTAGACGATGCGGCAACTTTCGGCGTTGAGATTGCATCGGTTGCAAAGGCTGCGCACGGGTTCGAGATAGCTGATAGGAGTATCAAAGAAGTAGAAAAAGAAGAGTCGGGTGTAAACAGAATTTTTCTCCAGTCTCACACGGAAGTGCCCACTCTGATAATCAAAGCGGGCTACCAGATCGTCGTGGTCTTTCTCCCAAAGAGCTTGTGTGTTGAGCGCTTTAAGTGCTTTGTCGAGGCGCTTCTTGTTGAGCTCTTGCGCATGATCGAGCTTCAACCTGGTCTTTTCACCTCTTTGTTCCAAGAAGTGTATGAGCAGGGTGAATCCCGCAGTGATTATACATACAGCAAGAAGCTCTAAAAGAAATACAAGCCACGTCATTCATTTACTTTTTAGGTTTACAAATATAGGCATTATTTGTGAAACCCCAAAGAAAACGGTCATCTTTTTTATGTCCGCGTGCTGATTTCTTCATGATTTGGTCATTTCGATGGTCAGTGAGGTCGGGGATAGCCTCCGCCCTCACGAATCCATCTTCTTTGCTGTTATTTTTTCTTTGCAGTTTTCATGGTGGGCTGATATTCTTCGATTTTCGACACGAGTTTGTCCTTGCCTTTTGTCCACAGTTCAATGCGCACGATATGTCCTACGTCAGTCGAACCTAATCTCTTGATGTGCCGTGTGCGACCCATCGTGAGGGTGTCGCGTCGGCTGGGATAGCTGATGAGTTGCAGGCTTTTCTGATCTGTGGCCGGTCCCACATAGAAGATGTCGGCACTGTCTTTGATATTTTTCATCTCGGCGTCCTGCTTGCGGTGCAAGGCTGCGGTGTCGATGGGCTCGAAGACCTTGGAAGCCACTGTGTCGCCGAGCTCTTCCTTAGGAGCCATTCGGCAGGAGGTGGTCATCAGTGAGAGGACGATGAAAGGTATGAAGAGATAAACGATCTTTCTCATAGGACTTTGTCAGGGGTGTTGATACTTAGTTTTGCCAAGCCGCCTTCCGAGGTCTCTTTGTAGAGCGATGGCAGGTCGTGTCCGGTTTGCCGCATGGCTTCTACGACCTTGTCGAAGCTGACGCGGTGCTTACCGTCGCTGAACGAGGCATAGAGGTTGGCGTCGAGGGCGCGTGTGGCGGCGAAGGCGTTGCGCTCAATGCAGGGAATCTGCACTAGTCCACATACGGGGTCACAAGTCATGCCCAGGTGATGTTCCAGTCCCATTTCGGCGGCATACTCTATCTGTGCGGGGCTGCCACCGAAGAGTTGACAGGCAGCTGCCGAGGCCATAGCGCAGGCCACGCCGACCTCACCCTGACATCCCACGTCGGCTCCAGAGATGCTGGCGTTTTCCTTGACGATGTTTCCTACCAGTCCGGCTGTGGCGAGGGCGTGGAGGATGCGGTTCTCGGAGAAGTCGTGGCCTTCCCATAGATGGTATAGTATAGCGGGAATGACACCGCAGGCACCACAGGTGGGTGCAGTGACGATGGTACCGCCACTGGCATTCTCTTCACTGACAGCAAGGGCATAAGCATAGACCAAAGCACGCGTCTGCAGGCTCTGCTTATAGCCTTGCGCCTTGACGTAATAGGTGGGCGCCTTGCGCTGCAGGTTCAGTGGTCCGGGCAGGCGTCCGTCGTGCTTGATGCCGCGCTCCACGGCTGCTTTCATGGCCTCCCATACGTCATGGAGATAGTCCCAGATGCTGTCATCTTCCCATTCCTTGACATATTCCCAGTAAGCGCGACCCGTGTTGTCGCACCAGTGCTGGATATCGACCAGGTGGGTGAGGGGATAGATATTCGGTGAGTCGGGAAGGATGCCGGTGGGGTGGTTGCCCTCTGACAATGCTCCACCGCCGATAGAGTAGACGACCCAGGGTGAAGAGGCACGACCGTCATCGGATGATTTTTGCGGCTTCGGAGTGTCGAGTGCCTCAAATTTCATGGCATTGGGGTGGAAAGGAAGGAAAACGTCGGGTTTCCAAATAATCTCCACCACTCCCTGCTGTTCGAGTACATCTTTGATGGCAACGTCGGTCATGTGGCCTTTGCCCGTGGCGGCGAGTGAGCCGTAGAGTGTCACCCGGAAGGCTTCGGCCTCGGGATGCTGGTTCAGATAGAGTTGTGCTGCTTTCTGCGGACCCATGGTATGGCTCGATGAAGGTCCTTTGCCAATGCGGTATATCTCTCGTAATGATTTCATAAGCTCATAAATATGCCGCAAAGTTACACATAATATTTGAAAGAGAGCGACTTTTCGCTGTTTAATAAGAGAAAAGTATCATGCTAAAGTAGGAGGTTGGTAATGTCACCCATGAATATACAATAAAATAAATCCGCCGCACGGCTGTGCATCGGATGCATCAGCTATGCGACGGATATATTTATTTGATTCGCGGTAGGGCGGATTACTCTGCCACGAAGTTGCTCAGGTCATCAGCCTTGAAGTTCATGATGTAGGCATGGTTGCCCACGCACTCCTCTTCGGCCATACGCACGTAAACGTTGGCGCTCTTGGCAAACTCCTCGGGTACGTTGGTGGCGTCGCGCAGGAGCAGCAGCGAGAGGATAATGTCGCCGGTCATGTTGTACATGCGGCGTGCGAGGAAGTCGTGCTCGTCCTGATTCTCGTCGGCCTTGACCTTCTCGACAGCCTCCTCGTAGAGGTCCACGAGCTTGGCCATGCGGTCACGGAGCGGTTTCATGCAGTCGCAGACATCCTCGGCGAGCATCTCGCGCATGATGCCGAGATAGGTGCCGTTGGTGATGTAGCGAACGGCAGCGACCACCTGCAGCTGGGTAGTACCCTCATAGATGGAGAAGATGCGGGCGTCGCGCAGCAGGCGCTGAGCCTTGTACTCCATGATGAATCCGGAACCACCGTGGACGCTGACGCAGTCGTAGGCGTTTTGGTTGGCATACTCTGAGGTCATACCCTTGCCCAGCGGCGTGAAGGCATCGGCCAGACGGCTGTATTTCTTCATCTCCTTGCGCTCGTCGGGAGTGAGCTTACGCTCGCGCGAGATGTCCTCAAGAGTCTTGTAGATGTCGACGTAGCGTGCAGTCTGATAGAGCACGGCGCGTGAAGCGTCGATCTTGGCCTTCATGCGAGAGAGCATGTCGTAGACGGCGGGGAAAGTGATGATCTTCTTGCCGAACTGTGCGCGCTCCTTGGCGTAGGCCAGTGCCTGATCGTAGGCTTCCTGCTCGAGGCCGACGCTCTGTGCGGCAATACCCAGTCGGGCGCCGTTCATCAGGCTCATCACATATTTAATAAGACCCAGCTTGCGGTCGCCGCAGAGCTCAGCCTTGGCATTCTTGTAGACGAGCTCGCAGGTAGGAGAGCCGTGGATACCGAGCTTATTCTCGATGTGGCGCACGTCCACGCCGCCGTCGCGCTTGTCGTAGATAAACATCGACAGACCACGTCCGTCGCGTGTGCCTTCCTCGGAACGGGCCAGTACCAAGTGGATGTCGGAGTCGCCGTTGGTGATGAAGCGCTTTACACCATTGAGTCGCCATGTGCCGTCAGCATCCTGTGTAGCCTTGAGCATGACACGCTGCAGATCAGAGCCAGCGTCGGGCTCGGTAAGGTCCATGGACATTGTCTCGCCCTGGCAGATGCGGGGGATATACTTAGCCTGCTGCTCGGGTGTACCAAACTCATAGAGTGTATCGATACAGCTCTGCAGGCTCCACACATTCTGGAAGCCGGAGTCAGCGGCAGACACCATCTCAGAGAGCATGGAGAAGACTGTGATGGGCAAGTTCAGACCACCGAAGCGGCGTGGCATGGAGATACCCCACAAGCCGGCCTTGCGGGTAGCGTCGAGGTTCTCGTAGGTCTTGCTGGCATAGACCATGCGGTTATTTTCGAGGTGTGGTCCTTCCTGGTCCACGCTTTCCGAGTTGGGCTCGATGATGGTCTTGGCCACGTCGTCGGTGATGGCCAGGATGCGCTTATAGTTCTCGATGGCGTCGTCGTAGTTGACGGGAGCGTCCTCGAACTGGTCTTTGTCGGCGAAGTTTCTTTCTTTCAGCTCAACGATTCTCTTCATGAGAGGACTGTTGAGGTAATATTCTAATTTCTTTACGTCTACCATGATTACTTGGTGTTCTGCTTGTAATACTTAATGAGTTTAGGGACCACCTCTTCCACCGTGCCTGTAATGACATAGTCAGCGATGGCGTTGATGGGCGCATCGGGATCGCTGTTGACCGAGATGATAATACCGGCGTCCTGCATGCCGGCGATGTGCTGGATCTGCCCGGAGATGCCGCAGGCGATGTATACCTTTGGATGCACGGTGACACCGGTCTGACCGATCTGCCGGTCGTGGTCAACCCACCCGGCATCGACGGCGGCGCGGCTGGCGCCTACCTCGCCGTGGAGTTGCTTGGCGAGTTCAAAGAGCATGTCGAAGCCTTCCTTCGAGCCCATGCCGTAGCCGCCGGCCACGACGATCGGGGCGCTCTTGAGATTGTTCTTGGCAGCCTCCACGTGGCGGTCGATGACCTGTACGGCGTAGGAGGTAGGAGAGACATAGTCCTTGGGATCGGGATAGACCACCTCGCCCTTGGCTTTGCCCTCGTAGAGAGCCTTCTGCATCACGCCAGAGCGCACGGTAGCCATCTGCGGACGATGGTCGGGGTTGACGATGGTGGCCACGATGTTTCCGCCGAAAGCGGGGCGGATGGCGTGAAGCATGCCGGTATAGTGCTTGCCGCTCTTCTTGTCGTCGTAGTCTCCGATCTCCAGTTGGGTGCAGTCAGCGGTCAGTCCAGAGGTCAGGGCTGCTGACACACGGGGGCCGAGGTCACGGCCGATGACGGTAGCGCCCATGAGGGCGATCTGCGGTTGCTGCTCCTGGAAAAGCTTCACCACGATATCGGTATGGGGAGCCGAGGTATAGGGGAAGAGACCCTCACCGTCGAACACATAGAGCTTGTCCACGCCATAGGGCAGCAGCTGGTCCTCGACCTTGCCCTTGATGCCGGTGCCGGCCACGACGGCCTCGAGGTCGACGCCTAACTGATTGGCCAATTTACGACCTTTGGTAAGAAGTTCCTGAGAGACCTCCTGCACGGTGGTGCCCTCTACTTCGCAATATACAAATACGTTGTTCATATCCTGATTAGCCAATAATGTTTTTGTCCAACAATTCTTTCACGAGTCCCTCGATATCAGCATCGGTGCTGGTGAGGGTCTGGCTCTCCTTAGCCTGGAAGACGATACTCTTCACGGCGCTCACCTTGGTGGGTGAGCCGGCGAGTCCGCACTGCTCGTAGTCGGCACCGCAGTCAGCGATGCTCCACTGTCCGAGAGTGAGGTAGGGGCGTGTCTCATAGAGGCCGCTCCAAGGCTCGTCGCCCTTGCGCTCCATGGGGCAGGTAGCGTATTTGTATTTCATCACGCGCTTGGCGTTGCAGGGGCGTGCGGGGGCGGCAGAACCGTTGACGGTGATCACCACGGGCAGAGGAGCCACTACTGTCTCCACGCCACCGTCGATATGGCGGCGGATTGTAGCCTTGCCGTCCTCGATCTTGAGCACTTCCTCGGCGTAGGTCACTTGGTTGAGGCCGAGCTTCTGAGCCACCTGAGGACCCACCTGAGCCGTATCGCCGTCAATGGCCTGGCGGCCGCCGAGCACGATGTCGACGTGGCCGACTTCCTTGTCGATCTTCTCTATGGCCTTGGACAGAAAATAAGAGGTGGCGAGGGTGTCGGCGCCCGCACTCTTGCGGTCGGTGAGCAACCAACCGCAGTCGGCGCCGCGGTAGAGTCCTTGGCGGATGATCTCTCCAGCGCGCGGAGGACCCATGGTAACGATGCCCACCTTGACGTTTTTCGGGTCAAGATCCTTGATGCGGAGAGCCTGCTCCAGGGCGTTCAAGTCTTCAGGATTGAAGATGGCGGGCAGGGCGGCGCGGTTGACCGTTCCTTCGGCGGTCATGGCATCCTTGCCCACGTTTCTTGTGTCTGGTACTTGCTTGGCAAGTACTACAATGTTCAATTTCATATATATAACTAAGTTTGTAATGTTTCGGAAACGACGGGGCAAAATTACTAATATTTTACTTCTTGACCAAACGAAATGCATAAAAACAGCCTACAATTTGCACAATTGGTAGGCTTTTGTGCATCTTGTTTCCTCTTTCATTCCTTCAATCTCGTAATTTTACAAGCCAAGATTATATATTTTACAAAGACGAAGCCCCACTCTCCTGCCGCCTTATTATAATATATAGTGGCTTTTGAGAACACATTGCTGACCACCGCCGTGCCTGGACGTTTTTCGAGCAATGATTTCAAAAATAATTCGCCACAGTAGCATTAATAAAAGGAAAAATAGTATATTTGCAGGAAAAAAACTCAAATGAATAAAGTCAAAGCTGATGTCGACTTTAGTTTCGACATTGTGCCGGCCTCATGGCCGGTGTGTTTTGTGCCCGGCTGCCCCATGGCAGAGACTTGCCTCAACCATCTTGTCGGCCTTCACATTCCCGGCGGACGAACATGGGGACCAGCCATCTACCCAACTGCCTTGCACGACGGCCATTGCGGGCAATACAAGAGGATAAGGAAGATACATGCCGCATGGGGCTTTGATACGCTATTTGTGGATGTGAAGCAACGCGACGCTTCTCCGCTGCGCTCGGCCATCAAAGATTATCTTGGTGGAAATGGTACCTATTATCGCTATCACAATGGTGAGCGGCTTCTCACACCTGAGCAGCAAGACCACATTCTCGGTCTATTCCGGCAGCGCGGCTATACCGATAACCTGCGTTTTGATGGCTATCGTGATGTTTATGACTTCTCATAGCGCCGTTATGACAGCGTTACCAAAGCCTGGTAATGTGATTACCAAGGTCTGGTAATACGGTTACCACAGCACGGTAATACCATTACCATTGTCTTGTAACACGGAGGGATCTGTAGCTTGACGCTTTTGATTGCTATCCCACGCTGATGCTCTGTCTTGACAGAAACTATTTGGGAAAGGTTGGCGTAGACGCAGACAGCATAAAGGGATATTTCCTAATAGGCGGTCAGACAGCCACACATTATACAATTCGGCGTGAGCGAGCCATCTCTTTCACTTCACCAATCGCTGATATGTCGCATGCTCCGGTTTGAAGGAGCATGCGACATACCAACACATGGATGATGCGTTTTGCTTTGATAAAGATTTATGAATATGAAAAAACTGATTTTACTCTTTATGCTGATGACAGCAATGGTTGTAAACGCACAGACAAAAAGCGCTGTGCAGGAAGTTCGTGACTATCTCCACGAGTGTGGTGTATTCTACATTGCCACAGTGGATCGTGACCAACCTCGTGTTCGTCCGTTCGGAGTGGCGGAGGTGCTTAACGGCAAGCTCTACATCCAGACAGGAAAGAAGAAAAAGGTATTCAAACAGATGATGGCCAACCCGAAGTTCGAAATTACTGCTGTGAAGCCGTCCGGTACCGAGTGGATTCGCATCAGTGGCAAGCTCGTCAACGACGACAGCCGGGAGGCGAAGGCTTATGTGCTTGACAAGAATCCGGAACTGAAGGGAATGTACTCTGCCGATGATGACAACACTGCAGTTCTGTTTATCGCGGAAGGTGTCGCTCAGTTCTGTTCTTTCTCAGCTCCTACAAAAGAGATAAAGTTCTGATGGTACAGCAAGTAGAATTTATGTTGAAGCTTCTGCCCCGTGGCTTCCATCTGATAACCGACGAGGTACTCCGGCAGCTGCCACAATTGCCTAAGGCGGGACTGCTCAACCTCTTTGTGCAGCATACAAGCTGTGCATTAAGTATATGTGAGAATTGGGATCCGGACGTAAGGAGTGATATGGAGACTATCTATGACGGGCTCGTTCCCGAGAACATGCCGGAGTATCAGCATATCCTTGAAGGTTCCGACGATATGCCGGCACATGCAAAGTGTATCATTACGGGTGTAAGTATCAACATTCCCATCACTAACGGAAAGCTCAATCTTGGCACATGGCAGGGTATCTACCTCTGCGAGTTCCGCAATGACGGTGGAGCACGGAAGGTCGTGGCAACGATAGTTGAATGAATAGAAACTTGACAAAAATAGAAATGAAGTTTGCATATTATACTCGCATAAAATCCAGGTACCCGGTATTATGCACAATCATGCAGAGAATGTTTTACTGTTCTATGATTGCCATGCTATTGAATCCAACCTCATGGCTATTCTTGTCCTCTCCAATGACAATAGTGATAAGCCCGCAACTTGTTGGGTTGTGTTTATGCTTTTCCATGCTATACTTAGTTCCATATCTTGTCATTGGGAGTGCAATATGGTATTGGCTAAGGAAGAAACCATGGCCGATGCAGACTATTTTGATATGGTTTTCGGTGAATATTGTCATTTTATCTGTCATATTACTTTTTAGTCACATGACTATGATTCCAAGCGGCAGCGGGCCTAAGTGTCTGTCGCCATTGGTTCTTATTATACCAGTGGCGTCTGTTGTCGGGTCGTTGTTGTCTACTATTCCTATTTCGTATTACTGTAAACATTACCATCAAGAACTTACACAAACACATCTGACCGATGAGAATAAAGTGTGAGTGCATCAAAACATTTCAAACAATGAGATATAAAGACTTGTTCATAGACTTTGACGACACGCTGTACGATACTCATGGCAACAGCATGATAGCGCTGAGAAAGCTCTTCGACGAACGGCATTGGGAGAAGATTATGCCGTCCTACGAGGCATTTAGAGACGCGTAATTTGCAACTAACGTCGATGTGTGGGCGAAGTATGCCCATGGCAAGATAAACCGTGACACGCTGATCGTGGAGCGGTATCGCAGACCGGTTACGGAGATGGTGAAGGCATGTGGCGGTGACACGTCGTGGGTTACTCCAGAGTGGTGCATTGCCGCCAGCGACCGCTATGGCGATATCATATCGCAGGAGCCGGGTACCGTGCCGGGAGCAAAGGAACTATTGGACTATCTCTGGGATAAAGGTTACCGGCTGCATATCTGCAGCAACGGCTTCCATGAGGTTCAATTCCGCAAACTGAAGTCCGCAGGGTTGGAGGGCTATTTCTCGACTGTCATTCTCAGTGAGGATGCTGGTGCCAACAAGCCTCGCAAGGAGTTCTTTGACTACACCTTCACCAAGACGGGTGCTCAGCGCGAGACGACCATTATGATTGGTGATCACTACGACACGGATATTGCCGGGGCTATCAATGCTGGATTGGATACCATCTTCTTTAACCGTTGGGACGTTGACCCACATACCTTGGACAGACAACCGAACTACATCGTCGACAAGCTGGTGGAGATAGAGAATATTCTATGAACATGGCTTCATTGTCCATTAATAAAAAATATGGATTGAATAGTGCTAAACAAGTATAAAATTGTTTTTCGTAACAGATTGATTATCAGCAATAGTTACCTCTAAGTAAGAGTCTTACTTTTATGTGCCTTCTTGCAAGAAACTGAAACTGTTGGTATCTTTGCTCCTGCAAACAAAAAGTAAGTAAACGTAAAAAGACACTATTATGAAAGAAACTAAGAAAATTGCAGAAGGCAAGAATTTCGCAGCCGTTGATTTCGGCAAGATGAGTGACTTAGGTGAGTATGTCCTCGCGATGGGTGATGTAAAGATTCCCGGTAAGGTATTTGGTGGCCAGGCTCTCGGCACAAGCGGCTCGGAATTCTCATTTCAAATTTATGCTCCCGGTCAGGAGGGCGGTTTCTACCATTCCCATAAGACTCATGAGGAACTCTACTTCGTGCTCAGCGGCAAGGGTGAGTATCAGGTTGACGGCGTGAACATTCCGCTGCAGGAGGGCAGCGTGGTGCGTGTCTCACCGGAAGGCAAGCGCACCATTCACAATAACGGAACGGAACCGATGGTTGTGCTCTGTGTCCAGTATCGTGAAACACTGTTCACACAAGATGACGCTACAGATGGTGTTATCCTACAGGACCAAGTGAAGTGGTAATAAAGAATACTTTCAAACACTATACCGTCATGGGCTTATTTCGAGTCCGTGGCGGTTGTTGCGTATAAAATGCACCGGATATGATAAGAAATCAAGTTGTAGATCCACTGTTTCCCAACTGCCCGATTAGGAATGTGCTTTCAAGGATAGGCGATCGCTGGTCTTTGCTTGTGCTGTTGACCCTACAAGGCAATTCGCAGCCCATGCGCTTCCGCGATCTCTGTAAGGCGATACCCGATGTGTCGCAGAAGATGTTGACATCAACACTGCGTGATTTGGAAGCTGATGATCTTATCAAGCGAACTATCTACCCGGAAGTGCCTCCTCGTGTGGAATATGAACTGACGGATCGCGGGCTGTCGCTCATTCCTCTTCTCAACCAACTTGTTGACTGGTCGTTGGAGAATATGGGCGCTATTGTCAATCACAGAAAGAAATTTGCATTGTAAGCATGATACTCAACACTGGAGGACGGACTGATACGGTGAACTATTTTTCGGAGTGGCTGCTGAACCGCTTTCGGGATGGTTATGCTCTGAGCCGCAACCCATTCTACCATGATGTGGTGAATAGGATAGAACTCAGCCCGGACACCATCGACGTGGTGGAGTTTTGCAGCAAGAATTATCGTCCGATAATGCCGCGACTGCACGAGATCACCGATCGCTTCAATTGTCATTTTCACTACACCATCACCGCCTATGGTAAGGACATCGAACCCAATGTGCCCAGCATTGACGAGAGCATTGAGACGCTGAAAGACCTGTCAGCGCATGTAGGGAAAGAAAAAAATCATCTGGCGGTATGACCCTGTGTTACTGACTGGTAAATACACCATTGAACGGCATTTCGAGACTTTCGACTATATGGCCGAGCGCATAGCGCCATACGCTGACCGCTGCCTTTTCAGCTTCGTGGTATGGTATAAAAAGTTGCATATGCCGGAGCTGCTGCCGATTTCAGAGCAACAGAAGGAGCGGATTGCAAAAGGCTTTGGCGAAATTGCTTCCAAGCATCATTTGTATATCCAAACCTGCGGCACGAAAGAGAACTATGGGCAATACGGCATCCACGGCAGCGGCTGCATGACACGAGCTATCTATGAGCATTCACTTGGCTTACGCTTTAAGACGATAACAGAGAAAGGCAACCGGCCCGGATGTAAGTGCATGGAGAGCCGTGGACTTGGCGACTACAACACCTGCATCAACGGCTGTCGGTACTGCTATGCCAACTACGACCATGAGAAGGCAAAAGAGAATTACAATCTCCATGACCCACATTCTCTTTTGATGATCGGTCATCTAAAGCCAACTGACAAGATCATTCCCCTGTACCAAAAAAGCTATCTTGACAAAGAGCCTCGGCTGTTCTAACAAAAGTTCTTTATTGACAGTCTGAACACGTTTCACTTTCCGATGCAGGAAATAAACATCGCTGATTATCAGATAGTTAGATGTTAAACGATAGAAAAGTGCGAAAACTGCTCAAAATAATTTTCAAAAATCGCATTTTTAACGTAATTAACATTTGTTAAGGTAACAAAAGCCCCAAGTAGGCTCAAAATCGGCAAAAACATAGAGTTTAAGCTGCTTTTGAAAGGATGTGCCACCTTTCTTAAACTATAGGATAAGTTCTTTTGTTCTTTCATTCTGTTGAATATTTCGTTAAATGTTGATATTTTATGCTCAATATATTGTGGCGAAAAAAGTAAGCGTTTTACACCCTTTGACTTGTCCACCTGGATGAATCGAGCAGATATTTCAGAGAACTGAGTGAACATATCATGGAGAATTTCATGGGTTGTTATGCTTCGATATATTTACCTGGCTCGAATGATTCATGCTCCCCATGAAATACATACCCCAACTGATTGGACGCACATTTGGTATTGCCTATCTCGACATCCACGTTGTAGTGGGAGTGGCCATATATCCAGTAATCGATGCCGCTATCCTTGATGTAGTCTTCCAGTTCAACCGTGAAAGCTCCGTTAGCTTGGCTATCGGCAAACTTGGGGCATTGCATCTGGAAGGATGGGACATGATGGGTTACGACAATTTTTATTCTGGCCTTGCTGCTTGATACAGCGTTCTTCAGGAAAGCCAGGCACTTTTCATGTTCGCGGTTGAAATCAGCAAAGGTGAGAATATCGCCATTGAAGATGATACGCCGGAAGTCGCTTACCACTTGTTCCGTATAATATGCCTCCTTCAGGGGAATCCTGGCCCACAATGTGGTTATGATGAAGTCAATGTCACCTATACTCACCATGGCGTTATAATAGCTATGGACATTAGGACGTATTTCAAGGCAATAACCATCGTTCAGCTTTGCGATGTCGTAGAACTTGTAGAACTCATGGTTGCCCATACAGGCTATTACCTGCTGGTAGTTCTCCGATGCCCAGTCCCAGAAGGGATGTTTGGTATAGTTGTCATCCCCCAGGTAGCCGATGTCGCCAGCCAGAACGAGAATGTCCCCTGTCACTTGCAGGGGATTCTCCTTCAGGTATCGCCAGTTGTCGGCAAACTCCAGATGGAGGTCAGACGCATACTGTATCTTCATGACTGTTCTATGGCAAATAATCCATCTAATTGTTCAAGCAGAGCCTCGATGAATGAAGGATCCTGGTCAAGAGCCTTTGCAAGAGGCTCTGAGAGGGCATCCCAATCATTTCTGATTGAGACGACAAATTCTTTTATGCAAGCGACGATTGGCTCTGGAGCCGTAATCTGACTGTCTTCCATGATGACCACGTTCTTCAGCACGTCAGAACGATGCTTCTTGATGTCCTTGCTGTTGACATGCTTGCCATTAGCCTTGTCCTGCAAAAGATTAAGGTAGGCACGTGACTTCAGGGCGATGAGGGCTGCTGAGTCAGCATGACGAAGCCCGTTGGTCAGTTTGCTGTGGTCGATGGTGAAGTGATAGAAATCATCATCCATGATGATAGCACTCAGGCTTGACGTTTCCTCGTCCACAGGCAACGGCTCAATGGTCAGACCCTTCGGCTCACCGAGAATGTCTGGATGCCGTGACAGCAGTTCAATCATTTCGGGATAGTCAGGTTTGCCATTGACAAAGCGGTATAGCTCGTACTTAGGAGCTTCGCCTTCAGACTGCTTGCGCTTTTCAGGGCGATAACCGCCTTCACGCACGAACTGCCAGAAGTGTTCGGCAAAGTCAGCAGTCATCTTTTCGACAATGACAATCATATCAATGTCGTGGGTTGCACGAGGACGTACTGCCGTCCCGGTCATAGCGATGTCACAAGCCGTGCCACCGATGATAACGTAGTTCTCTGAGTAAGCTTCAAATGCTTCGCGGAATTTCTCTAATCCTTCCATTCTATATCATTAATTAAACGTTCAACTTCGCCTTCCACTCGTGGGTCTGCATCCTCACGGAGTGAAACGGCCAATGATAGCCTGTCCACCCATTCGGCTTCAGTACCAATCTTGGTGACAGGCGGGTATTTCCATGCCTCAATGATGATGTTGCCGTCGAACTCATTAGGACGTACCAAGGTTCCAGAATTCCTGAAGTCACGGAGCTGTTTGACAGTCATCATGATGATCCTTTCCGGGTCAGGGTTGAGCCATGTATAATGTGCCAGGGCATTGATGCCACATGCAGGGTAGTGTTCATCTGAAAGCAGGTCATCACAGAAGATGCGTTCTTCAACAGGATTGATGAGGACGGATTGAGCCTGTTCCCACAGATCCTTCCCCGTCTTATCGAAGTGTATGACTTTCCGCTTGGAACCATCGGCTACCTTTTGGCACAGTCCCAGGTCTTCAAGGCAAGTAATGCCAAGCGTAATGCTTGCATATGAATAAGGCATCTTGTCTTCTATGTCTCGTGCTGCAAGTCCTTCGATACTTTCTATCTGTAAATGGTAGAGCAGCAGGTATTGGGCTACTGGTGTAAGAGCCTTTGCCTGTTTGGTCTTGCGAATACGCTCGTTAGCCAGAAGCATCGGCAGGTGAACGTATTTGTCAGATGCGATGAAATAAACATCCTTATCGATGAGCCTTTGCCGTTCATAGGCCGGACATGTCGGCAGCAAGAATACCGTGGGACGCTGTAACAACGAAGTAAGATTGCTGGCTGTGACAGATAGACTGCGTGGCGAAGCAATCTTGCCTTTGGGTTCTGCGAAAAGTAGTGACATTCCATGGAACTCGCCATCGTAGAACTTGTATGCAAGAGAGTCCCCGATGGTAACACCTTTCATCTGAGCTTTGCTTCGTTCTTGCAGCTGTAAGGGTCTTCCTAATATGACTATATCTTTCGTTTTAACCATTCTGCTTCATTTTAATACACCATTAAAACGATGCAAAAGTATTAAAATAATCTGATATAACCAAAGGTTTTCCCGTTTATTTTGCTTTGTGCATCAAAAATAGTATGTTTTATGTTTTGAATTGCTTTATAATCGCAAATAACTGATAATCTTGGTTGAAATCTCATTGGTTGTTATCTATGCCACTTTCTTGTGCAGTAGTGCGAAAAGATATTGCCGTGGATTTCTTGGGATGTGATGCGATGTTGTGTCTCAGGAGTAAGTTTTTTGTTCCAAAAGATGACTTGAATTGTTAAAAATGCCTTGTAAAACGAATTATTTTTCTGCTAACCTAACATAAAATAGAGAAAAAGCATTAAATTTGCACTCGTAATACATAATTATATCCCTGTATGAGTAAAACAACGATGGGTAATAAACTGCCCCGAAAACTGGAACAGAAGATGCGGACGGTTGGTGAGCAAATCAGACTTGCCAGATTGCGCCGTGATCTTAGTGTCGCTCAGGTGGCTGAACGTGCGACCTGTTCACCTATGACCATTGCCAGAATAGAGAAAGGTGCGCCGACTGTTGCAATCGGTATCTATTTGCGTGTGCTCTATGCCCTTCAGCTGGATGATGATATCTTGTTGTTGGCGAAGAAGGATGAAATGGGTAGGGCCTTACAGGATCTTGCACTGAAACATCGTGAACGTGCCTCTAAAAAAAATAAGGTATGAAGACACTGTATGTATATGCGGACCTCGACTGGCTTGACGAACCAATGCTGGTCGGTGAACTGGGCTATGAATCCCTACGTGGTTCAGACTCCTATTCGTTCAAGTATGATAATGATTGGCTTCGTCAGTATGGCGACCTATTTCTGAGTGCCGACATCAACAACTATCCCGGTCAGCAATACACCCAGCCGGACAGGGACATATTCGGCTGTTTCAGCGATGCCTTGCCTGACCGTTGGGGACGATTGCTGCTCAACCGTCGCGAACAAATCCTTGCCACGGAAGAGAAACGTGCGGTACGTAAGCTTTCGTCCTTTGATTACCTCATGGGTATCGATGACTACTCCCGCATGGGTGGTTTCCGCTTTAAGGAGAAGCAAGATGGAGAGTACATCAATTGTGAGAAATCGCTTCGTATTCCTCCTTTGACCGACATCAGGGCTTTGGTGGCAGCCAGCATGGAGATTGAGAAGAGCGAAGAACTGAACCAGTTGCCGGAGAAGAAATGGCTCTTGCAACTCGTTCATCCAGGCACTTCGCTTGGCGGTGCCCGCCCCAAGGCAGGAGTGATGAATGATGAAGGCCGGCTTTGCGTAGCCAAGTTCCCGTCAAGGAACGATGACTATGATGTAGGTCTTTGGGAACACCTTAGTCATCTGCTGGCGAAAGAAGCTGGAGTTGTCGCTGCCGAGACGAGCATCATTGAGACCGGTGGGAAATACCATGCCTTACTCTCCAAGCGTTTCGATAGGACAGTTGAAAGACGAAGAAAGCATTTCGCATCAGCCATGACCTTGTTGGGCTTGACTGATGGTTGTGATGCCAAGACGGGCAACGGCTATCTGGACATCGTGGACTTCATCCTCCAGAACTGCTGTGAAGTGGAGCAGAACCTTCGTCAGCTCTATCGACGAGTGGCATTCAATATAGCCATCAGTAATAGCGATGACCATTTCCGCAACCACGGATTCCTGCTGACCCCACGAGGATGGACGCTCTCACCGGCATACGACATGAATCCGACTCTGAATGAATACCAGGCTTTGCTCATCAACTCCACAACCAATCATGCAGACCTTCAGGTGTTGCTTGATTCCTCGGAAGAGTATATGATAGGCAAAGAAGAAGCCGTGCGTCTCATCGAAGAAGTGAAGGCAGGTGTGAAGCATTGGAAGTCCATAGCCACTCGCCTGGGTATAGCCAAGCGAGAAATGGATGTGTTTGAACAGGTGTTCCAACACTCATTAAAATGAACAAAAATACGTAGCATGATGTAGCGAGACTGATATACAACGACTTACATGCTATAACGACAACAAATCAATGTAGCGAAAATGTAGCGGTATGTATCTTAATGTAGCAAAGAAGACATATAATTATTATAATGAATAGTAATATATCATCAAAAATATGACAATACAGGAAGCCATAGAAGCCCGGCATAGTGTAAGGGCTTACAAAGACCAGCCATTAAGCGAGGAAATCGTCAAGGTGCTTGAAGATGAAATTGTGAAGTTGAACCATGAGGGATAACTCCACATTCAGTTGATATGCAACGAGCCAAAGGCATTCCAAGGAACGATGGTCAAATATGGGAAGTTCCGTAATGCCAACAACTACATTGTCATGGTAGGAAAGAAAGCCGAAGATCTTGACGAGCGCATTGGCTACTACGGAGAGCATCTTGTTTTACTTGCCCAAACATTGGGTTTGAACACCTGCTGGGTAGGTCTCAGTTACTCGAAAGTACCAGGAACGTATGTGCTTGATGAAGGCGAGAAGATAGCCTGTTACATTGCCATTGGTTATGGTGAGACGCAAGGTAGTGGCCATAAGATCAAGACCGTTGAGCAAGTGAGCAATGCCAGCGACATCACTCCATCGTGGTTCAAGAAGGGTGTGGAAGCAGCTCTGCTTGCTCCAACAGCCGTGAACCAGCAGAAGTTCTCATTTGAGTATGTCGGCATGAGCAACAACCGCCATCAAGTGAGAGCCAAGAAAGGATTCTCCATGATTGGCTATACACAGATGGACTTAGGTATTGTCAAATATCATTTTGAAGTATGTGTAGGAAAAGATAGGTTTCTGTGGATATGAAATAGTCTTTTTGTTTTCTTGGCATATCGTTGTTAACATTTTCAAGAATAGAGGTATTACTTGATGAAAGATATAATCTGAAAGAAATATGGAATTAACATTTGAGAAATGGGAAGACGGAAGATGGTTTGTCATTCTTCCAGAATATGATGGTGATCAAGAAGACCTCGAAATGGTAGACGGTGCAGATTTATTCCTTGACTATCTAACGGAAGACGGATTATATGTAACCGTTGATGTCAGCTTGGAAGATACAGTTGATTATCCAATTATGCTTAAGCTGGTAGCGCATGACGTAATTGGAGGAACATATCAAGTGGAAAACCTTGAAGGATTTAATCGTGAAGTCTGGCTCTGCAATGTTGTACACTTTATATATGGAGAACATCCCGAAAATATCTATTTTAAACTATTGAGTTAAATCCAACATATATTATTGTCTCATCTATGACTACGAAATTTGATATTGTGAAACTTAAGTCCCAAGCTACTTTGGGCAATGTGGAGGCAATGTTCATCCTTGGCTGCAACTATCTTTACGGGGTAGGTGTGGAAGTGGATCATCTGAACAAGGCCCATTCCTTTATGCACAAAGCTTCCCAAAAGGGCTTTGTCCCTGCCCACGATTTCATTGAACTTGTATTTGCAGACAAAGGTGAATCCACAGAACTTGACCCTGAATTCGCAAAGGGCTATGAGATGTTCCGATCTATATGCCAAGATGCTGACAAAGGAATACCTGAGGCCTTGTTTTTCAAGTCTGTGGGTAAGTTGTCGGATGACACGGATGATTTCATGTTCAAGAGAGGGGTAAAAGACATGTCTCTCGCCTGTGAACAGGGGTATACACCGGCATTATACTCTTGGGGTTTAGTCTATTATAATGGTAACAGAATATCAGGAAGACAAGAAGAAGGTAAGCAAATGATACTTCAGTCTGCTGAGAAAGAATATGTTCCAGCAATAAAGGCACTGATGGGATTGGCTCCAGACAAAGCTTATCCCATTATTATGCGTCTTGCTCAGGTTGAAAATCCAGATGGTGATGTCTTGTTTATGCTAAGCCAATATTATATAAATGGTAAGATTGTGGAAGAGGACACTACTGAAGGCCTTCGCCTGCTTAGAGAGGCCGCTCAGAAGGACTCTGTTGAAGCCATGTATAATTTAGGTGTCATCTACGAGTATGGTCAGCTCGGGGTAGAACATAATATCGAAACCGCCGTCAAGTATTATGAAAAAGGCTCTGCAAAAGAAGATGCTGACTGCATGATCAATCTTGGTTGTATTCTGGAACAGTCGGAGGAATACCCTCATGATTACGCCCGTGCATTTGAACTCTACTCAAAAGCCGCAGAACAGGGAAATGGAAGGGCATATAATAACCTAGGCACATGTTACAAAAGAGCAATCGGAACTGCCAACGATGCCAAGAAAGCCATTGAGTGTTATGAAAAGGCCATAGAAAAGGGTTGCAAAGAAGGTTATTGGAATCTTTATTTGTATTACATGGATGAGGTATGCACTCCACGAGATTTCACCAAAGCTGTTGAATGGTTGAAGAAAGGAGATCAAGCTGATGTTTTGCAATGTACATATCAGCTCACAAAGCACTACATGCATGGCGATGGTGTGGAAAGTGATGCCAGGAAATATTTCGAATGCCTCTATAAGGCTTCAAACCAAGGCTACGAAGAGGCCTACAATGAACTTGGCAATTGCTACAAATACGGTGTGGGGACAGAGCAAGATGGATCTTCTGCTTTTGAGTGGTATCAAAAAGCAGCATCAGTTTCTATTGAAGGAGTTTGGAATCTTGCAAATTGTTATATCTATGCCATAGGTACAGAAAAAGATGACAAGAAGGCTGTTGAACTATATAAGATGGCCGCAGAACAAGGTTATGCTCCAGCACAGTATGACTTAGGCATTTGCTATCGTCAGGGCGAAGGCGTTGATAAAGATCCTCTAACTGCAATCAGTTGGTATCTCAAAGCTGCAGAACAAGGTCATGGGGGGCCATGAATAATCTTGGCATCATGTATGATAATGGAATAGGAGTTGATGTGGATTATGAGAAAGCCTTCCACTATTATAAGCTATCAGCAGAAACGGGTAATATGGAAGGACAGTTCTGCCTTGGTGATATGTATTTCTCTGGACGTGGCGTAGAACAAAACTACGAGGAAGCTGTCAAGTGGTTCAAGGAGGCGGCTGAGCAAGGGGAACCTGACTCTATGTTCCATTTGGCAATTTGCTACCATGATGGTTTGGGTGTTGAAGTTGACCAGAATCTTGTCGTACATTATTTATATGAAGCTGCAGACAGGAGTTTCCAACGAGCTATTGATGTTATAAACGACAACAATATTCCCAGACCCATAAAGAACATTAAGTAAAAAGTAAAATCGCAACTTATGCTGGATATTAAAACGATTGAAAACAGTATCAGGAAAGAAGCATCAACCGTATTAGGTCGGGGGTAGTCAACTCAACTGTGTCAGGGGCGTTTTCCCGTTAGGCATTAACCTCGGTCGGCGGGACGCGATTTTCAATCGTGTTTCGACGACGAGGAGCCCGCGGCAGCGCAAAGTTACATAATCTTGAAGCGGTCTCCAAATTTAATGGCCAATTGTTGCGCTGTCTGCCCCCAGTTTGCCAATGGCATGGTCCATTTCTTGCGTATATTGCGATAGACAAGATAAACAAGTTTATACAAGGCATCATTGTTCGGGAACACGCCCTTGGTCTTCGTAATCTTGCGCACCTGACGGTGGTAGCCCTCGACGGTATTGGTCGTATAGATTATCTTACGGATAGCCGCGGTGTACTGAAAATAGCAGCTCAACATCTCCCATTTGTCCCTCCACGACTTGATGACAATGGGGTAAAGTTCTCCCCACTTATCCTCCAGATGGTCGAGCTCTGTTTCTGCTTTTTCCTTTGTATCAGCGGCATAGACCAGCTTCAGATCTTTGAGGAATTCTTTCTGATTCTTACTTCCGACATACTTCACGGAATTGCGTATCTGATGTACGATACACAGTTGTACGTCAGTATTGGGAGATACGCTCTGAATGGCGTCTGGGAAGCCGGACAAGCCATCTACGCAGGCAATAAGAATGTCTTTCACGCCACGGTTCTGAAGATCAGTCAGGACACCAAGCCAGAAGTTAGCACCCTCACTATGAGATACATACATGCCAAGTAAATCCTTGTGACCACTTTTAGAGATACCAATGACATTATAGATGGCGCGCGACTCAGCAGAGCCCTTGTCGTTGCGTACTTTATAATGGATGGCATCCATCCAGACGATGGGATACACCTCGTCGAGGGAACGGTTACGCCAGGCCTTAATTTCATCCCACACCTTATCGGTGATGTTGCTGATAGTCTCCTTTGAGATCCTGCTGCCATAGTTCTCCTCAATGAAGTCACTGATCTGCTGCAGGCTCTGACCACTTGCGTAAAGGCTGATAATCTTGTCAGAAAGTCCCTCGGCCAGGATGGTCTGACGTTTCTTCACCGTTTCGGGGTCAAAACTACCGTCGCGGTCGCAAGGTGTCTCTATCTCTACAGGGCCATATTCGGTCTGAAGTTGCTTGCGCATCTTACCATTACGACGATTACCACTCTCAGGATGGCTCTGCATCTCACCCTCCAGAGCAGCGTTTAGGAAATCTTCTAATACTTGATGGAATGCACCATCCTTACCAAACAGGGGCTGGCCTGACTTGAACTGGTCTTTTGCGGCTGCCAGCATCTTGGCGTATTCTTCTTGTGTCATTGTACTAATTCTTTATACTCTATAAACAGAGCAATAGTTAATTTTATTGTCTTAGTCTATGACACAGTTTAGATGACATCCTCGTAATAGACAGTTCTTCCTTGTGTAATACGTGGTATCTTGTTTCTGGTCACAAATGATAATACAGCTGCATGGCTCATCTTGTATTTCTCCTCCAGTTGCGGAATAGTATAATAGTCACGTAAGTCAATATCCGCAATAAGTTGAGCAAAATGGACATCAACCAGAGCACGGTCAAAGAAACAGTTGCGACCTTGGTAAACTTTGGGGATGTTGTATTTCTCAACTCTGGTCATAATAGCCTTCTTTGAGCATTTGAACTTCTCCATGATTTGCCTGAAAGTGTAGTATTCTCGCTTCTCCTGCTTCTTCTCCGAATGGGACTGATAAGTTGGAGGATTGTCAAACAATCTCTCGATGTCCTTCCTGCGAACAATAGTCTTTCCTCGCAATTGTACTGCTTTTATGGTGCCATTAAGCATATAGCGATAGAATGTAGCACGGCTTAGACCAAGAAGTAATGCACCTTCGGTTGGGGTGAGGAATTCCTTGCCCCCAAGAATATCTACCTTGGGAGTCTTCTGTTTTTCTTCCTCCATGTACTCGGCAATCTGCTTTTGCCGGATTGCTCTTTTGTAGTCCTTATTATTGCACGAAGGTGAGCAATAGATGGTGGTCATCTTATGCGCAATAAAGGATCTTCCACAGTACTTACAGCGTTTCTGAATCTCCATAATTGTTGCACTCGTTTGTTAATTTTCGCCTGCTAAAGTGTCTCACATTGTCTCATCACGTCTCATGGTGTCTCACGTTGTACCCTCAATGTCATTTTTTCCTTTTCTCATAGTGTCTCACGCTTGTTTCTACGATGTCATTTAGGTGTGAATCTGACTTTCTGTTTTACACTCGCGGTAGAAATACGGTGCAAAAATAACTGGAAAAACTGTAACTAACAAATATGCAACTTGAAGTGTTAAAATACAAAAAGTCCCTCATTTAGAGGGACTTAGCTCAAATTACTCCAAGTTGTTCAGAGTTGTTTATAAGGGGTCACTTTCCGATGCACTATATGTTTTTGTCCTAAAAAGCGAATTAGCATTTGTTCACAAGTCGTTAACACTCAATAGCCCCAAATATCGGCAGAATGAGAGGCTTTCAACGACGGGGGACAAACGAGGGACAAAAGTACATTGAGCATTTGACAAAACCTGCCAATAACATCGTGAGGACAAACCGCACCATGTTAATGACGGTTATCAGTGGTTTAATTTGGTTTAGCCTATATATTGCTAAGGAATAAACCAAACCACCAGTCTAAACGACAATCCATTTTTGATTTATTATGAGTGCCTATGTTGCTGGCATTATTTTTTTCGTCATCACAATATCCCTCGGCTAAAAACTTTATGACTTTGTTCATACCTTTTGGTTCAATGAGAGGAATGAGAATACGGCTTTAGGCAACCTGAAAAAATAATGCCCGAATAATTTGGAGATATAAGATTTGTTCACTAACTTTGCGATGTTCATTTAAAATGAACAAGGCAGTTTTTGTGAACAAGATATGGAGAACAGGCAGATTACTATAGACAAAGCCCTGGGCAACTTGCGCATGGCAACGGGGTTAGAGCCGACAAAGTTAGTTAGAGCAGGAGACGTTGGAAGCGATGCCTTTGCAACCATCAATGGTACCAAATTTGCTATAAAGGCAGTAGATCAAGTGACAACTGCCAATGTGCTGAGCATGGTCAAGACTTTGAAGAGGTTGCAGGAAAAGGCAAGTATGCCAGTGCTGTTGGTCAGCAACTATATTTCGCCTACCGTAATTCCGACGTTTAAAGAAGAAGGGCAAAGTATTCTTGATGTAGCTGGAAACTGCCTTATTTCCAGCGGTAAGCTCTTCATCAATGTCCAAGGCCGAAAGAATGAAAAAACAGCTGCACCCGTCAGCAAGACGCTCTCCGAGGCAGGTGCCAAATTGGTGTTTTATTTTCTGCTTGACAAGGCTAATGTAGCCAAGACCTATCGCGAGATACACGATGATACGGGTCTTTCTCTAGGTCTTATCAAGAACTGTATCGAAAGTTTGAAAAGTCAGAAATTTGTGACCCTTCATAAAAAAAGCCGTGCTTTAATCAACAGGGACGAGTTGATAGAAACATGGCAGCAGGCTTACAACAGCACGTTGAAGCCAAAGTTATTCATAGGCAGAATGCGATTTGTCAATTCCGATGCAAGACGAGAGTGGACAGACATCCTTATTCCTGCACAAACATGTTGGGGTGGAGAGCCAGGAGCCAACTTGACCGATGGCTACATAGCACCTGAATTGTTCACTCTCTACACCGAAGCCACACAAAGAGACCTCTTGACGACAAAGAAGCTGATTCCTGCACCCGACGGAGATATTTGGGTCTATCAGAAGTTTTGGAATGCCCAAGACGAGAGTCATAAAGCTCCGTTGTTGATTATTTATGCAGATTTGATGGGCAGCGGCGACAGCCGCTGTCTGGAGGCTGCGCAAAGATTGAAAGAATATGGACTATAAGATAATGAGGCAGGACTTGCGAAATGACCTGCTCTATGACACATTAAGTGCTTTGGAGCACACCCTGTCAACCTTGTCTGTCCCAGTTTATGTCGTGGGAGCAACCGCAAGGGACATGGCTATGCTCCTGCTTCATGAAGATGAGCCCAAGCGGAAGACAAGAGATTTGGACGTAGCCATAGCTATTCCTGATTGGGAAGCTTTTGACAAGGTGAGCGAGGCATTGCAACACAACCACTTTGAGAAGCTGCCTGCAAAGCAACGATTCGTATATAAAGGAAGAAATAATGATAACGACTATGAAGTGGATGTAGTGCCCTTTGGTGGAGTAGAGGAAGATGAGCAGATAAAGTGGCGTCCCGATGGTTTGCCCATTATGTCTGTCAAGTGCTTTCAAGATGTACTTTCCCATGCCGTTAAAGTCAATATCAACGACAGCTTTTCCGTGTTCATGGCACCCTTGTGCGGTCAGTTTCTCATCAAACTCGATGCTTGGATAGACAGACATGACAGAGTGGACAAGGATGCGTCGGATATGCTCTATATTCTCAGCAAGTATTTCTTGACAATGTTGCTTTCAGCTTCAGAGATACCAGAGGAAGTGGATATAGAGCATGACTCGACATCTGACAATCTTATTGCCGGGGCGCAATGGATTGCCTCTGACTTGAAAGGAATACTCTCCTCAGAACATCTCAAGTATTATATTGACTTCATCGAAGAAGAGATGTCGCAGGAGACGGAAAGCAAACTGATTGGTCAATTCGTTCACTACTTGGGCGACGAAAACGAAGATGTCGTCGAGACCACCAAGAACATATGGAAGAGTATCCAGCATGTTTTTGAGCAAGAATTAAACCGGAGGAATGATGACAACGTATAAACTTAGCATTAAGGGTCCAGGCGCTATCAATGAGGACTATATAGAAATGTCTGTTCTCAATGATAGTCTTGTAGTCGCGGTTTCAGATGGCATGGGTGGTATGGACTGTGGTGATATTGCAGCAAAGACAGTTAGTGAGAGCCTGGTCAAGTACATTATAGACAACGAGCACAACTCCAATGATGAATTGCTGCTGCACAATGCTCTGGAATACGCAGACAACCAGCTTGCCGATGAGATGTTCCGTCACTCTCTGCAGATGGGTGCTGCAACGCTTGTCGCTATCCTTTCACCACACCATCTTTCTTTCTCTTGGCAAGGCAACGTGAGACTATACCTCAAGCACGACAACAATATAAAACTCATGACTACAGATCATCAGATTGAAACTGGCTATGGTGAATATCGGCTGACACGATGCTTAAAAGGACAAGGGCTAAGAATACCTTTGCCATTTGAGGAATGTCAGATTTCCAATGGGGACACTATCTATATTTGTACAGATGGTTTCTATACGGAAAGCTTGCCATTACTCATTTCTGATAGTACTGTTGAAGAAATGAAGACTCGAATATCCTGTCCGAAAGACGATGCTACTCTAATAGAGATTAAACTTTGACAGCGTTATTTCACTTGTTATCAATCGCTTATGTTTTCTATTGAGGGAAACGCTACTAAATCTTAAGGGCTGTGGATCTTATATCTATATCTTTTCGGCATCGCCCAATAACTGTCAGAAAAATCCCCCTAAAGCAATCCTAACAACGTACGCAAGGCATGTAGCTGCAAGAACATCGCTGTGAGGAACGAGGTACGATCTTCTTTCAGTCACTTGTCTTACATGACACAAAATATAGCCTCTCTTCCGAAGCTAGGCATCGTCCCTGATGCTCTGGGAAAGCTGTATCGAAGATGGAATGGAGTGGGGACCATGCTGCGAAGTGCTTGGTCGACGGTCAGAATGCAGTCGGAGATACGGCCTGCTGAGAATGCGATTACTTTAGGAATCTTACGAAGTGATTTTGGATTTCCTGTTTTATCTTTGGTCCCTATAACATTCCAGTCACATGCGCAAGGCATGTGGCAGAAAGGACATCGCTGTGAGGAACGAGCTGCGATATTTTTGCAGCCACTTGTCTTGTAAGCACAAACGACCTTACCTCTCGCCCGAAGCCGAGCATCGTCCCTGATGCACGGTGCAAGCGGTATCGAAGTTGAAGTGAGACTCCGTACCCTGATGACGCACGTCACAGCGTATGGAGTTGAATGGAAACGAAGATACGGCTTACAGGGTTCCTTCTTCAATGCAAGTTTACACGGTCAAAGATACTTCTTCGACAACAACATGGTTGCCCGATGCTTGTTCGTCTATAGTTTCCTCTGTCTGTATGTCTTTCCAATCACGTGCGCAAGACGTGTGGCTGAAAGGACATCGCTGTGAGGAACGAGCCGCGATATTCTTGCAGCTACTTGCCTTACAAGCACAAAGTGACATAACCTCTCTCCCGAAGCCGTGCATCGTCCCTGATGCTCGGTGCTAGCGGTATCGAAGTAGTAATGAAACTCCATACCCTGATGATGCATGTCACTGCGTATGGAGTTGAATGGAAACGAAGATACGGCTTGCAGGGTTCCGTCTTCTACATAAGTTCATACGGTCAGAGCTGCTTCTTCGACAACATGGTTGCCAGTTACTTGTTCGTTTATCGTTTTCTTGGCCTGTATGTTTTTCCAGTCACGTGCGCAAGACGTGTGGCTGGAAGGACATCACAGTGAGGAACGAGCAGCGATCTTCTTGCAGCCACTTGTCTTGCAAACTCAAACGACCTTACCTCTCTCCCATAGCCGGGCATCGTCCCTGATGCGTGGTGCAAGCGGTATCACAGTTGTAATGAGACTCCGTACCCTGATGACGCATGTCACAGCGTATGGAGTTGAATGGAAACGAAGATACGGCTTGCAGGGTTGTGTTCTCCCAAAAAGTTCACACGGTCTGAGCTGCTTCTTCGACAACACGTTGCCAAATGTTTGTCCATCTATCAGCTAACTTGGTCTATTTGCCATCCCAATATTGTGTTCAAGACAGTGTGGTGAAAAGAACATCGCAGTGAGGAACGAGCCGCGATATTCTTTACGCCATTTGTCTTGCAAGCACAAGACGGCCTTATCTCTCTCTCTCCCGGAACCGTGCATCGTCCCTGATGCTCGGTGCAAGCGGTATCACAGACGAAATGAAGCGGTGTTCATGATGTGAAGTGCATGGACGGTGAGCGCAATGCAGTCGGAAAAATGGCTTGCAGAGACTGATACTCCACTAAAAGTTCACAGACAACATATAGCCAGTCATACGTCTATCGGATAAATGCCGACATAAGTTTTATAACTACTTGACTGAATTCCTTAATCAAACTTCAAGTTCTTTCTGTCCTTTGAAATTAGGTATGACATCCCAATCACCATGACCGCCTCCTTCCCATTTCCCTGTGTATGCCCAGTTTTCATAAAAGCATAGCCATAGAATAGCCCAATGCACAACGGTGTTTGCCATCAGCATTGTTGGATTCCATTCATGCCAATTTTTATTATAAATACAAATATGTTGTTTTTTTGTATTATACGTATGTGGCAATATGGATGCGCCTTCAGGCTTGTGCAGTGGTGATGGTGATACAACAAAGACATTGGGTTGGTAGCCTTGCTGATATGTGATTTTTAATCTGTACGTATCACTTATAGGGGTCGGCTGAACAGTCAAGAACCATTCGAATCCATTGGATAGCAATTTACCCTCAGAGCCTTTGTATCTGGCAAGGAGAGTGTTATATTGCATCGTGAAAGGATATCGTCTATTTCGTTCCATGGAAGGTATTGGTTGCGTTTAACTTCGTCCCAATGGTTCCAAGGACACCAGTAGAAGAAACCCTTAACGAATTGGTATTACTTTTAAGGTCTTTAGCCAAAGAATTGGACACAACCGCAGCGATGTTAGAGCCAAAGGCTTTACCCACATTCTCACGAAGTCGAATCCCAGTGGACTCAGCTATAGCTTTCATATCTTGCTTCAATGTGCTGAGCCATTCAAAGAAACATTGCTTTCGAATAGGTTTCTCTACCCATTTATCAGCAAAGTTCTCTCTCGGATTAACTGGATTAGAGATTACAAAATTGCCATCTGCATCCTGGTCTATATAATTTTGCATATTTGATATGACATAGACTAATGCAGAAGCAAGATCTTTTTCTCCATTGTATGCTTTTGCTGCAAGTGTTGTTATAATGATAGATATAGGTTTGTTCTCCGTATCATTATAAAACCTTATGTCTCTATGCCGTTTAAGAATTTGTACTATCATTTGCAGGGTGGATTTCTCCTTACTATATCTACCTATTGGCATGATGGAGTCCATAATAGATCTTATGCTTCTCTGTTCAATGGTCTTGCATCTGTCTGCAAACCAATAAGCATATCCATCAGGATTACTAATCAGCCATGTTTGAGTATCGGTGCTGGAAGCATAATCATCTTTTAATTTGTCTGTTATGCGAATGGCTATCCGATTAGCTTCGCTTAACGAGAATGTATTCCCTGATACTTCGCGAAATATTCTGTCATAGTCTTCATTTGCCACACATGGCAGAATGTCCATGTGATACCTTTCTTTAATATCAGCAGATTCATGTCGATAATTAAGGGTCCAGCATCTACGTCCTTCATCATCCATCATCTTGTTATATGTAGAGCTGTTTTTAAGTCTATTTCCAACAAGGTCTTTTATATTCTTTTGAGTCCAAAAAGAGTTTTTGCCTCTGATACGATAGACCAGATCCACATCTAGGTCATCATCTTTGTTAATGGGCTGGATAATTGTACCCAAACGAAGAGAACCTTGAGGTGAGACAACGGGATGATAGGGAGCGAATACAGGGTCATTCTCTAAATATCTCCCTACTGCACCATAACTTTGGACCAGATTGTCAAACTGCGTCTCTGTTATAGAGAGAGTCTCTGTTATGACCTTATAAATCCTGTTTAATAAGGAAAGCTTACCACTATCAATTTTAAATTCCATCTTTTATCCTTTCGTATTATTAATGGTTATAGCAAGTTTATCTTTATTTGAATATCTTTTATCATATTCGAATATTCTCAATGATGAATTGGCTTTTTGCATCCATACTCTACCAAACTCTACAGCACAGGCTACCGGAACTGACATATAAACATCTAAAGAATCTGTCGGGTGAACCTTTGCAATTTCATCTAACAGCTTTTCCACAATTCTGCCAAAGTCATACAGCATAGCTTTAGAAGTCAAGAAATCTGGATTAGGCTCTTTTATTGTGAGATGCCAAATCTCAGAGTCGGGCCTTATCTCTAAAATTCTATCCAATATAGGAAAACTTAGAGACATCACAAGCACTGGGTTTTTGCCATTAGACAAAGCCTTATTAACTACAAAATCGACGTGTTTATCGTAATCCTGCCATTTCCACCCTCCCCTACGTTGTTTTTGATAAACCTCAACATCTAGTTTGTTATTGAGAAGTGTTCCAAGTTTAACCAATAAGGGCATTGGCGCAAATGCGAAAAGGGCAATACGCTTATATTCCCACTTGCTGATTTTGTCTAACACCCTATCCTTACAAGCATACTCTAATTGACTTAGTTCTTCATCCCAATATTTTTCCCAATCGGGTCCATGAAACCATTTTCCGCCTAAATCAATGGTATATTCGTCAGCAGGATAATAGAAGGGTAAAAGCGCAGTTGTTAACTGTGGAAAGGTAAAGTCAGTTGTAGTCGAACCAATAGATGTTCCATAGGTAACAATATGAGCTTGAATGTCTTCAGGTAAACCTGTCAAGAAGCGCATTCTGTCTTCATGATGTTTCTTCATTGCTCGTAAGGTAGTTTCATCATACTTATCTTTCCCCTCATTATCTATATATTTATGGCATTCTGGGCAAAGGAGCATCAAATTATCTATTTCGTTTCTTAACTTGTATGAAGATTCATTACCGCGAGGACCTTTCGGCGAATCGGCTACTATATGAGCGATGTTAGATATGTTACAAAAATCCTTACTAGCAGAGGAAATGTCCAAAAGTTTATTGCAGCCCTTGAATTCACATCTGCCAGCAGCTTTCAACCAGAGCTCATATTTCAATTTACTAGATATTTTAGTCT
>R21__coassemble_312_pt1 | contig 41240 bp, 29 predicted proteins | sample R21__metabat2_high_PE_018 | metagenome-assembled genome bin R21
AGCGTTAGCATTCTCTCGGCTGCATATTTTCCCATCATCTTATATCCTTCGGCATTAGGATGAAGATGATCGGGAAGATACCATCCCGTCCGCAGAGCGTGCTCGTCGGCAGGGTCGCGCATGAACTTGTCGAAGTCGAGCACACCGTCAGCCTCGTGTTGCAGGCGTATCCAGTCATTGACCAACTTGCGGCCAAGTTCATGGCTGACAGAATAATAATGAGCGCCTTTCATCGGCGTGATCGTTCCCAGCCATACCTTCAACCCTGCCTTATGGCATTTCTCTATCATCTGTTTATAAGTTTCTACTAACTCATGAGCCGTAACAATGCCGTCTTTACTATTGCCTAAGTCATTGATGCCCTCAAAGAGAATGACATCCGTAACGCCACGCTGTTCAAGAATATCACGGTCGAAACGCTGACGGGCGGGTTGCCCGAAGCCCACGGTGAGCACACGATTGTTGCCTATGCCGAGGTTCAGCACACCAAACTGCATACGTTTCTTCCCTTCTTTCTCCGCTTTTGCTCCGGCTACCTCGTTGAGTTGGTAGCTCATCTCGTCGGGCCACCGGTTTTGATGATCCGTCGTGGAACCCTTTCCGTCAGTGATGCTGTTGCCGAGGATGGCGATGGTACGCACGTCACGTGTGTACACATCGAGGGCTGCAATGTTGAACCATTTCTCGTAGCGGAAAGCATGAGAGAAGTCTGTCGACGGCTTGCTCTCTCCTTTTAATATATAAGAGGTGGTGCGCGAGCCCATGTGTACGGTCGGCACCTTAGGCGCTGTCTGATAGTTGACCGTGATGGCAACGAGCTGCAAGGGCTTCAACACAAAACGTGCGGCATCGGAGAACAGACTCTTTCCTGCCGGTATCGTCACACCACGTTGACCATTGAAAGAGAGATACACAGCCTTGGCTGAGTCGACACGATGACCGCCGAGAGCCGGAGCGATATATACCGAGCGCAGTACGACGGGCGTAGAGGAGAAAATATTGGACAGCTGCAAGCGGACGACATCTCCACCAATCGACACTTTCACGATTTGTCGCACCGAGCGGTTACTCATCTGATTGTTAAAGGGCATGAAGGCCTTCACGGGCGTCTGCATGGCAGTGGCCCAAGTGCCGACCCAGTGGGGCGCGAGTTCTTTAACCACTCTCACGGTCTGATGGTTGACACGTGCATTGCTCTCAGCGGATACGTTCAGACCCAAGCTAAGGAACAAAAGAAAAAGGAATAAAGTCTTGCGTATCATATTCTTGTCTCTTACCTATCTTTTTGAACTACAAAGTTACATCTATTTTCGAACTACAAAGTTACAACTATTCTCGCACATAGCAAAAAAAGAAAACGGGAACCGACTCGCACGAGCCAGTTCCCGGAAAAATAGAGAGAATTAAAATCGGCCCCTCACGGGCTGATAAATTCTTATGTTATTGCTTAGTTGTTGCCGCCGGCCCACCATACTGGGTTGGTGTAGATATACATGCCTGCCTCATTACCTGAGCCAAAGACCTTGGCAACATTGGGGTTAGATGTGACATCGCTGTCGCCATAAGGCAAACGCAGTGGCCAGCGGTTAGAAGAACCGGATGTATTGTTAGGATTCTGCATCTTCACCGGATAACTGCCATCTACATAGTCACAACGGCGTATATCGTTATAGGTCTCCAACTGCTCATCGCGTGTCTGAGCAATATACTTCTGTGTAAGAATCTCGTTGAGCGGATTGGCAGCATAGCGATCAGCTAAACCATTCAGATATGCGTCAACATCAGCAGCAGAGATTTCCGAACCAGCTGCTGTACCCCAATCATCCATAGCAGCTCTCACAGCACTGTCAAAGTCTGACTTAGCATCCTGACCAAGACGAGCCTTGACCTCAGCAATGATAAAGTAGAGCTCTGACTTGCTGAAAAGATGGAGAGAGGAAGCACTGTTCTCAAGCCATGCAGGATAGGCCAGCGTGTTTGTAGCCTGAGCCTGCTCAGCATTACCAGGAGTGCCGACACCGGCTTCTGTTTCAAAACCATCAAAGTTGTAGATCGGTTCACGTGGGTCTTTGCGTGCCGTCAGCAAGTCTTCCACCGTCTTGGAAGATCCAATGTAATAGCGGCTCCAATGATAAGCAGACCAAGAGTTGTCGGATGTCTTACCGTTGAAGACATCGAGATTGGCACCATCAAAACCGGCAGAAGCAGCTGCCTCAGCCTCAGCGAGCACCTTGCTCAGATGTGCGGGGGTCTTGTCTGTGCCATAGGTATGCAGTAAGTAACGGGCTTTCAAAGCATGAACCAAACCTGCCCACTTGTCAAGATTACCATTGAAGATGACATCATGAGCCCCAACGGTCTTCGAACCTTGGGCGAGATTAGTCTGTGCACTGTCAAGCAGTGAGAAAATTTTGTCGTAGATATCCTTTTGACTTGTCAGCGCAGGAGTCGACTGACCACCCAATGCCTCTGTGCAAGGAACATCACCGTGCATGTCGGTCAATATGCCCCAGTTCAAGGCTTCCAATGCCTGAGCCATTCCAAGAAGATCGTCCGCGCCGTTATTCACACCACCACGGCATTTCTCCTTGATGACTTTCAAGTTGTAGAGATTGGCATAGGTATTGTTCCACTCATTATTAAACGTGGTGCTACTAGCGACCTCGTTGACATTGCGCAACTCAGCGTTCTTCAGCTGGTTGTTACCCGTACCGAAGAGTTGCTCTGTATAGCTGGAGACATACCAAGCATAGTTACCGTCAAGGATGTTGTAAACGGTGTTTACCTCTGCGTCGGTAATCGAATATTTACCGTCGACAATGGATATGGAGCTGTGCTGCTCATCCGTGTTGATGTGGTCCATCTGGTCTTCTGAGCACGAGGCAAAGGCCAGGGCGACCAGAGCAGCTCCCATGATATATTTAGTCTTTATCATACGATATCAGTTTAAATCATGTAATGTTTAGAATGTGAGTTTAAAGCCTCCACCAAAGCTTGAAGTAGCAGGAATAGAGAAGCGCTCAAAATAGCCGCTCATGTTTCCGTTACCCTGTGAACTCTCGGGGTCGAGATCAGGCAACTTGGACCAAAGGAGGATGTTGCGGGCAAAGCCGTAGACAGAGATGTCAAGGCCACCAAGCTTTGGCAAATGGTAAGACAGTGTCACATCACGAAGTTTCAGGTAGCTGGCATCATAGATACCTGCCTCTGTAACATCGTTGTAAGCCATCCAATAGTCTTGCTTGCTCACCTCTACCGTATTCTTCTGGCCGGTAGCCTCATCGATACCCTCTGCAACCATCGTACCCTCGTGATAAGGAAGTGACTCCTTGGTTGCACCGAAGTAGTTCATCGTCAGCAGCGTACCATTATAGAGTTTGCCGCCGTTCTGCCAGTCAAGAGTAGCAACGAGAGACAGGCGCTTGTAGCTGACATTGAGGTTGAAGCCCATATTGAAGTTAGGAGAGCACTCACCGAGGTTGACGCTCGTGCCGGTTCCTTGTGGGAGACCGTTGGACAGAAGCAACTCACCATTCTCAGCACGCTTGAAGGCAACGCCATAGATGTTAGGATAGGTGTAGCCAGCCTGAGCGCGAATCTGCGGCTCGACGAAGCCACCAAGGAAGATACTCTCCACACCGGGAGCAAGCTTCTTAACTTTGTTCTTCACCTTAGTGAAGTTCACGCCCAAGTCAATATTGAAGTCTTTGCTTTTTACTACATTAGCATTGACAGAGATCTCATGTGCCCAAGTTGTCATCTCACCGGCATTGGTACGCAGATACTGATAACCGGTAGAACCAGCTGTAGGCACGTCGAAGATCTGATCTTTGACATCCTGATAGCTCAGCGTATAGGCGAAGCGGATGCGGTTGTCGAAGAAGTTAAGGTCTGTACCAATCTCCCAGTTGTTAGTGTTCTGGGGCTTCAGATTGGGATCGAATTTCACGTAGTATGGCACATAAGCTTGCTGGCCACCAAGAGGATAGCTGATTGGCGTGTAGAGATACATACCACTGCCGTATGTAGGAACGTACATGTAGTTGTTATAGAACACACCGGCCTGACCCACCTGAGCCAAAGATGTACGCAACTTACCATAGGAAAGGATGTGATTGCCTTTCAGACCAGGAAGCTCTGTAAAGATCCAGCCTAAAGAAAATGAAGGATAGAAGAAACTGCGATTGCCACGAGGCATAGTGGAAACAATGTCGTTACGGCCTGTAGCTGTGAAGAACAACTGATCTTTCCATGCCAGACTCAACTGTCCAAACGTACCGATCGTGCGCTCTTGCTGTCCATACTCACTGTGAATATCGATGCTGGAGGCATTATCGATGGTCGGCTGACCATACCAGGCAAGTCCTGAGCCATCGTAGTCCCAATAGCGACGATACTCGTGATTGAACTCATTACCAAGCAAAAAGCCAAAGTCCCACTCTTGCTGAGCACCCCACTTAGCAGTAAAGTTGACAGTGAAAAGGTTATTGAAGATGTTGGTCTGAACACCAGAGTTCTCCACTTCACCTTTAGAATTGTAGGCAGAACCTACTTCTGCAATCATTTTATTGTTTGTGGTGTAGACATCTTCACCGGCCTGCTCCCGGAAAACGAGGTTATAGTTCTCACCCCAATTGATCTTCGGACGATACTCTACATAGGCATTGCCGAACACGCGGTTGGTATGCTGGAAGAACTCGTCATTGTCAGCAAACCAATAAGGATTATCAAAAGAAGTGCTACGGAAGCTGATCTGACTGGTCGGATCATTGGGGGCGTGGTTGGGCACTCCTTTGAGATCAAACTCAACAGGTGCGGAATAGACCACGTTTACAATACCATTGTTAGCACCCGGAGCAGATTTAATTCTCACGGCACTGTAGTTGGCAGAGAAACCTGTCTTCCACTGATCGTCAATCTTCCAGTCTACGGCACCGCGCGCACCGGTACGTGTCATGCCTGTAGAAGGAATGATACCCGTCTGATAAGTATCACTGATACTGAAAGAATAGTCAAGGCCATTCTTGTTCTGGCTGATGCCAAACGTAGAGTTCTGTGTGAAACCCGTGCGGAAGAAGTCATCCACATTGTCGTGTACTTCTGGAGTCACCCAACCGTCAAGACCCGCAGCCGCATATTTGGGGTTATAGAACTGTCCTTTGTGGGAAGTCAGGTCACCGTTGGTGTATTTGTTATTGGTGTTACCGCCGTATGTTGCATCATTAGGCAGATCTGCAATCTTCGGACCCCAGCTCATGGATGTCGTCGGATTGTAAGCGCTGACTTTATTACCTTGTGCATAGACATCCTGATGCTCGAACTTACGGCTCAAAGTAGAAGCACTTAAGTCTGTGGAGAATGTGATGACGGGTTTTGAAGTAGCTTTGCTGCCACGCTTCGTGGTGATGAGCACAACACCATTAGAGGCACGGAGACCATAAAGGGCAGAAGCAGCCTGACCCTTCAACACACTGATCGACTCAATGTCGTCCGGATTGATATCAATTGTACGGCTGGCATAGTCTGAACCCGTCACAGACTGCCCTGTAGAGAAGTCTGGCTGAGAGGAGATAGGCATACCATCCACAACATACAAAGGCGTGTTGTTGCCGTCGAATGAACGGGCACCACGAATGACAATTTGTGCAGAAGCACCAGGAGCACCGGAGGATGTACGGATATCCACACCCGTCAGCTTGCCCTGCATGGCACTTGCCAAAGAGGAAGTACCTGCTACGTTCAGGTCACTGGCCTTCAACTCCTGAGCATCATAGCCCAAGGACTTTTTCTGACGAGTGATACCCATCGCAGTCACCACGACTTCATCAAGCGTCTTGTCGTTGGAAGATAGCTGAATCTTGAGATTGTTTGCAGCCTTCACCGTCTTGTCTTTCATACCAAGATAAGAGACTCGCAGGTTGGAACCCGGCGCTACATTGAGTGTGAACTTACCGTCCACATCAGTTACGGTACCTGTCTTTGTGCCAGCAATCGTGACGGCCGCACCCACTATAGGCTCACCATCCTCGGCAGAGACTACGGTACCACTAATCGTCGTTTGAGCTAATGCCCCTCCCAAGAAGAGGAAGAAGCAGGCTAAAAACATCATTAGTCTTTTTTCCATAAATTCTCTCTTTTAATTAAATGTACGATATGTTTACGATATTCTCTTTAGTACGATGCAAAAGCTCACAGGCAACAAAAAGTCATCCTAAAAGTTTGTTCGTATACAAAACGATTATTGCAATAGCCTTCTCTTGACATACTACGATCTCTCACTTTCATTTGCAAAATTAATAGATGATAATGAAAGAAAGAATCATGTTAAAAACATGACTTTATTAACATAAATTAGTCAACATAGAGGCATTTGTGTATAGAAATGAAGCTTTTATAGACTTTATACTTTCACTTCATTATATAAAGACTATAAAAGCTACTACTTCATAAGGCCACAAGCAGACAGAGAGTCCTATTTCCCCAATATTATCTTATGATGGTTGATAATGTAAATGCCTTTCGGCAAAGCTGCGGGATCAGTGCCCATGTTCTGACCTGAGAGGCTGTAAATACTTGGCTGAACTTTGTCGGAAAGCGGCAGTTCTGTGATTCCTGCCGTCACAGGCTTCGTGATATACACGTCATCAAGGAAGAAACGACCACTGGCGGTAAATGTCAGAGAGCAAGAACCGGTGCCCACGACATGATAGGTATAGGTCTGCCATAGCCCTTTCTTCATAGTTTCCATGATTGTTCCTCTCTTTACTTCAGTGAACTGTGCATTAGATTGACTCAAGAACAATTGCAATTCTATACCTTCACTTTTCGTATTCCAACCCGCCACGCTGAAGGTCAGCGTCACAGTATCGCCGGGAAGCGTGAAGAAAGGGGTAGATACGAGGAAGCCACCATCACCGCCGCCACCGCTACTTCCAAAGCGTGCGCAATGATCACCGGCATAAGCATTACACATAGGAGACCAGCCTTTCAAGTCAGGCTGAAAGTCACCATTGGCTATAGAGCCATTGAAGCGTCCGTCATTGCCACCAGTACTTTTGCAATTGGAAAAGGTTTCCTTGAGTAGATACTCCCCCGCTTCTTGGCTGTTGGTAAGAGAAGGATCAGGAGAATAAACAAAGGATGCCACACCATCGCCGTCAACAGAAATGTTGGAAACACAGCAATGCAGCAACTTACTACCGTCGTAATTGTCATGAAAGAGTTTCGCTGCCGGTGAGGAACTATCCGAGAAACTGTTACGGGAACGGTAAGGAAAAGCGTCATGGGCGACCGTTGAACGTGTGGCCAAACCGTCCGCAGGAACTAAAGTGAGACGAAGGTGATCATTGTAATAGTTATTATACAGTCCAAGCGTATTGACGGCATTGGCTTCCCATGCGTCTTTTTCATAGTCAACATGGGTGATGAGCACGCCACTGCCTGGGAGCTGTTTGTCAAAGCCAACAAGCTGGCGGTTCTCCAAAAGGAAATATTCGTTTTCATATTGCGGATGACGGATCAGATAGGCTTGCCCGCCGTCGGCTAACGGCTTCATGTCTGTGGCATCTACCGACTCTTTGCCTAACACTATAGGAGTGAGCCATCCGCAAGTCATCTTCTCGTAGGCAGTATAGCCGGCCGGAAGATATCCGTCGCCATTGTAGTTGCCGTAGTCCATCAGATCCCACGCATCCATAGCAAAGCTACCTTTGTTCTGAACGTCATAAACATCGGGGAAGCCCATGCAATGAGAGAACTCATGGCAGAAAGTGCCGATGCCGGCTATCTTCCCATCATATCTCAATTCATTGGAGCAAGCATAAGTATTGATCTTTGTGCCGTTGATCTTCAAAGCTTTCCTATCTTCGTCCAAGGTGCTCATCAAAGGCCATATCAGACTGTCGTTAGAGGAGTCATAGTCATTCTGTCCATATCCGGCATAGAGGACAAAGACTTCCTCGGCTTCTCCGTCGTCGTCCCAGTCATAACGAGAGAAGTCGATGCTGTCCTGCACGCCTTTGCATGCCTCTATCACCATCTCGCTGATGTTCTTCTCTTCGTCATTTCCATAATACTCGTAAGGCTGAGACATCATCACGGGACCCGCCACGTCAAAGTCCAAGATAAACTTGCCTCCACTCTGAGCCTTGAAATAGTCACGAACGGAACCTTGAAATCCATTGTCGTGATAGTCGGAATCATTAGTGATCTTGCGATAGAGAGCAACTGGATCAGCCATACTGAACTGCTTATTAGGAAACTCTGCAAGGATCACAAGGCCACGCTTGTTTCCCGAGAATGTCGAAGACGCAGCCTCAGCGCGACGGGCAAACGATGCGAAACGATGAGATGCTGACGCATATCTCTTTGCCGCGCTCGAAACGATGCTGTCTCTTGAAATCTCCTGATAACGTCCCGTTGTTTTGTTCAAGACATAACAGGTGCCATCATCAGCGCGCGCATAACGTATGCGCTCATCGCCTAAGAGTTCCACATTCACAGACTTTCCGTCTGATGTAACCACTTGAATCCAGTGGCCGCGACGGACAGGAACGGCCATCAGCACGAGATGGCAACAAGCTATCAAAAGGAAAAGGAAGCGTAAAGGATGTTTCATATTGTTGAGGTTTAGGTTTACTCTATATTCCCAAGCAGCGTTAACTGTAACTCACTGATGAGATTGTGAAGGAAGACTTCGTTTACTCTATATTCTCAAACAGCGTTGGCTGTAAGTCGCCAAGGAGATTGAAGGTCTTGCGGTGGTAGGGTGAGACACCATGGTCGCGAATGGCCAGCCGGTGTTCGCGTGTGGGATAACCTTTGTTCTTCTTCCAGCCATAGACAGGAAATTGCTCATCGAGTTCATCCATATAGTCGTCACGGAAAGTCTTGGCAAGGATGCTGGCCGCAGCAATGGCTTCGTACTTTCCATCGCCTTTGACGATACACTGATAAGGCAAGGAGTGGCGGCCGTCGCTCTTCGGGAAGACACACTTTTGTCGCGGTCGGCACGCTTCGTCGGCAATGGGGACATAGGGATCGAAACGGTTACCATCGATGATAAGCTTCTCTGGTCTCACTTGCAACTGGTCTAGAGCGCGGTGCATGGCCAAGAAGCTGGCATGAAGAATGTTGATCTCATCGATCTCCTCAGGCGTGACAATGCCGACAGCCCACGCCACGGCATCGTGCTCAATAACCTTGCGGAGCTCATAGCGCTTCTTGGCCGTGAGCTGTTTAGAGTCGTTGAGCAGCGGATTGTCGTAGTCACGCGGCAGGATGACGGCGGCAGCATAGACACTGCCTGCCAGACATCCGCGGCCAGCCTCATCGCAGCCGGCCTCTATGCAATCAGTATAATAATGTGGTAGCAAGGAGAATGTTGAATAATGAATAATGAATAATGAATGATGAATAATGAATGATGAATGATCAGAACATCTTGCGCACACGGTCGATACCGGTGACGAGGTCATCAATCTCCTCCTTCGTGTTATACAGGGCAAAGGAAGCGCGTACGGTTCCCAACACGCCCAGACGGTCCATCAATGGCTGTGCACAGTGGTGACCTGTGCGGACGGCTATGCCCAAACGGTCAAGGAGTGTCCCCAAGTCCATGTGGTGGATATTGCCGACATTGAAGCTGACTACAGCATCGTGGGCATGAGAGGACGGTAACGAAGACTGAGGAGCAGCTGCCTCTGCCTGAGCAATAGGACCATAGATATGCATCTCCGGTATCTCCTGAAGCCGCTGGATGGCATAGCGGGTGAGTTCCTGCTCATGAGCCGCAATGTTGTCCATACCCAGTTTAGAGACATAGTCGAGTGCGACAGCGAGTCCATGCGAGGCAATATAGTCAGGTGTACCGGCTTCAAATTTCAATGGCGGACGCTCAAAAGTGGTATGCTCGAAGCTCACGTGCTCGATCATCTCACCGCCACCCTGATACGGTGGCAGCTTCTCCAGCCAAGCCTCTTTGCCATAGAGTACGCCAATGCCGGTAGGGCCATAGACCTTATGACCGCTAAAAACAAAGAAATCGCAGTCGATGTCCTGTACGTCTACCTTGAAGTGGGGCGCACTCTGAGCACCGTCGACCATCACAGGCACACCATGCTCGTGGGCGATGCGCACGATGTCCTTGACAGGATTGACCGTACCGAGAACGTTACTCACATGACAAACCGACACGATGCGGGTCTTTTCAGTGAAGAGATTCTTGTAGGCTTCCATGTCGAGAATGCCGTCATCGCTCATCGGTATCACTTTGAGCACGATGCCCTTCTTGCGAGCTTGCAGCTGCCAAGGCACGATATTGGAGTGATGCTCCATTGTGGAGACGATGACCTCATCGCCTGCCTGCATACATTCGTCGGCGAAAGTGCTGGCCACCAGGTTCAGTCCCTCGGTGGTGCCGCGAGTGAAGACGATCTCCGTGGTGGACTTGGCATTGATAAACCGCCGCACGGTCTCGCGCGCCTGCTCATGCAATTCGGTAGCCTGCTGGCTCATCCAGTGCACACCACGGTGCACGTTGGCATTGACATTGAGGTATTCCTCGCGCATGGCATCCAGGACACAAAGGGGTTTCTGTGTCGTAGCCGCATTGTCGAAGTAGACCAGCGGCTTGTCATAGATCTTGCGCGACAATATTGGGAAATCTTCCCGCACTTGATTGATATCGTACATCTTTACCTTTTCTTATAGAAATCTTGTCCTAATCTGACCTACACCTTATATCATACAGATCGACATCAGACTTATTCTTGATGATAACAAGACATCCCTGACCCTCCTTTTCAGGTGGATCAGGGAATAGCTTATCAGTCTTTAGCTTTTAATCCTACAGTTCTCGCAGTTGCCGAGCTCACCACGGAAACGCTTCTCCACCAGCAAATGGAGACGGTCGCGCAGGGGTTCGAGCTTGATCTGGTCAATGACCTCACCAATGAAAGCGAACTCCAAGAGCAACTTAGCCTCATGCTCGTCGATACCGCGCTGCTGCATGTAGAAGAGCGCAGCGTCGTTGAGCTGTCCCACCGTAGAGCCGTGTGCACACTTCACATCGTCAGCATAGATCTCCAACATCGGCTGTGTGTACATCCGTGCCGTCTTTGTCATCACCAGATTCTGGTTGGTTTCCTGTGATGTCGTCTTCTGACTATCGTGACGAACGAGCACTTTTCCGGCAAAGGCACCGACGGCTTTACCGTCGAGTACATACTTATAGAGTTCATGCGAGTCGCAATGTCCCACTTGATGGTCGATGAGCGTGTTATTGTCGATATGCTCACTATGGTCAGCAATGACGCAACCATTGCACCAGCACTCAGCACCCTCACCCTTGAAAACAAGGTTGAGTTTGTTGCGTGTCACGCCATTGCGCAACGTGATGACATTGTGGTTGAATCGGCTGTTAGCCTGCTGCTCGACATAGACATTGGACACGCGTGTGTTCTTCTCATGGGTCTCTTCCAAGCAGTAGAGGTCGAGGCCGGCATTGTCGCCGACGTAAGCCTCGATGACCTGCGTGCCCAGAAAATGACGATCGTCGGCAGAGTCGTCGCAGAAAAGAAACTTAGCCTCACTGCCCTCGTCCATAACGATGAGCACACGACGGTTGACCATCAGGTCCACATCAGAGCGCAGGATGTTCACCACCTGTATGGCACGGTCCACTTTGACATTCTTCGGTACGTAGACAAAGAGTCCGTCCTGAGCCAACATCGTGTTCAGTGCGGTCACCGCGTCCTCTTCGGTCTTGGCAATCTTACCATAGTACTTTGCTACCAAGTCGGGATGGTTGTGTGCAGCGTCGCATAGGCTCTCCACGACGACGCCCTCCGGCAACTGCGCCTTCGGCAGTGCCTTCTTATAAAGCTGGTCGTTGACGACAAAATAGAGAGAAGTGCTGAGGTTGGGCACATCACAATGGAAGACATCATAAGGGTTGACAGGGATGTCGATGCGGTTGATGTTCAGTCCATAGTCGGGCGCAAAGAGCTCCTGCATGTCAGTGTACTTATAGCGCTCGACCTTGCGCGAAGGGAAACCCTGCCGTTTGAAGTCCTCATAAGCCTTGTCGCGCAGCGCGTTGAGCGCAGGTGCGCTGTGCTCGGCAATCATTTGCCGGGTCTGGCTGTAGAGGTCGATATATTGTTGTTCTGCTTGAGTCATACGCCTGTCTCCTTATTTACCATATTTAGCGTCGGCCTCTTCCTTGATCCAGTCATAGCCGCGATTCTCGATCTCCTTGGCGAGCTCTGGGCCTTCAGTCTTGACGATGCGACCATTGTAGAGCACGTGTACGATGTTGGGCTTGATCATGTCGAGCAAACGCTCATAGTGTGTGATGACGATGATGGACTTCTTCGGTGTGAAGAGTTTGTTCACGCCGTCGGCCACAATGCGCATGGCATCGACGTCAAGACCGGAATCGGTCTCGTCGAGGATGCTCAGCTGCGGGTCGAGCATTGCCATCTGAAAGATCTCGTTGCGCTTCTTCTCACCACCCGAAAAACCTTCGTTGACAGAGCGACGAGAGAGTTTGGCGTCGAGCTCCACAATCTCGCGCTTCTCGCGCATGAGCTTCATGAAGTCGGCTGCGGTCAGCGGATCCAAGCCCTGATACATCCGCTTGGCATTGACAGCAGCCTTCATGAAGTTGACCATCGACACGCCTGGGATCTCCACAGGGTACTGGAAGCTAAGGAAAAGTCCTTCACGGGCACGATCCTCGGGCTTCATCTCCAGCAGATCCTTGCCGTTGAAGATGGCTTCACCCTCCGTGACGGTATAAAGCGGATTGCCGGTAAGCACAGCGGACAGCGTAGACTTACCCGAACCGTTAGGGCCCATGATGGCGTGTATCTCGCCGTCGGCGACAGTGAGGTTGATACCTTTTAATATCTCTTTGCCTGCAATAGAGGCATGTAAGTTCTTTACTTCTAACATTGTTCTAAATCTAATCTAAGTTTGTTTATCCTACGGTTCCCTCCAAAGAAACCGACAACAGTTTCTGTGCCTCCACGGCAAACTCCATAGGCAGCTTGTTGAGCACTTCCTTGGCATAGCCGTTGACGATAAGTCCGACAGCGTCCTCAGTGGGGATACCACGCTGATTGCAGTAGAAGAGCTGGTCCTCGGAGATTTTGGAAGTCGTCGCCTCATGCTCCACGACAGCCGTGTCGTTGTGGATGTCCATATAGGGGAAAGTGTGAGCACCACAGTCAGATCCCAGCAGCAGAGAGTCACAGGAACTGTAGTTGCGGGCATTCTCTGCACCCGGAGCTACACGCACAAGGCCACGATAGGAGTTCTGGCTGCGTCCAGCAGAGATGCCCTTAGAGATAATCGTGCTTTTGGTGTTCTTACCAATATGGATCATCTTCGTACCCGTATCGGCCTCCTGAAAGTTATTGGTCACGGCCACACTGTAGAACTCAGCCTGAGAGTTGTCGCCACGCAAGACGCAAGAAGGATATTTCCACGTAACGGCGGAACCCGTCTCTACCTGTGTCCAGCTGAGCTTGGAGTTGACACCACGGCAATCGCCTCGTTTGGTGACAAGGTTGAGAACGCCACCCTTACCGTGCTCATCGCCTGGATACCAGTTCTGCACAGTAGAGTACTTCACCTCAGCATTGTTCATCACCACGATCTCCACGACAGCGGCATGGAGCTGGTTCTCGTCACGCATCGGTGCCGTACAGCCTTCGAGATAACTCACATAGGCATCGTCATCGGCAATGATCAGCGTACGCTCAAACTGTCCGGTGTTGCGGGCGTTGATGCGGAAATAGCTGCTCAACTCCATCGGACAACGCACGCCCTTAGGGATATAGACAAAGCTACCGTCAGAGAACACTGCCGAGTTGAGCGCCGACGTGAAGTTGTCGCGATAGGGCACCACACTGCCGAGATACTGACGCACAAGGTCAGGATGCTGCTTGACGGCCTCACCAATACTGGAGAAAATGATGCCTTTCTCAGCGAGCTGCTTCTTGAAGGTCGTCTTCACAGACACAGAGTCCATGACAGCGTCGACAGCCGTACCGCTCAGCGCAAGCCGCTCCTCCAAGGGGATGCCGAGCTTGTCGAAAGTCTTCTCCAGCTCGGGATCTATCTCTTTGTTCTTCGGCTTTTTGGCCAGCGGGTCGGCATAGTACGAGATAGCCTGGAAGTCGATGTGCGGCACATGCACGTGGCCCCAAGTGGGCACAGGCAGCGTGAGCCAATAGCGGTAAGCCTTCAAGCGGAAGTCGAGAAGCCAGTCAGGCTCGCCCTTCTTCTGTGAGATCAGACGTACCACGTCTTCGTTAAGTCCTTTGGGGATGATGTCTGTATGGACATCCGTGGTGAAGCCGTACTCGTACTTCTGCTCCGCCACTTCCCTGACGAACTTATTCTTTTCTTTATCGTTGATTTGTATTTCCATAAGATGATAATATATAGAGATAGGAAATATGACACCATTGTCGTCAGCTTCTCAGCCACAAACAATGTGCCACATGGCTTGGGACAAGTCAAAGCGGTCACAAATGTGGTGATTTGTCACGCTTCCATCCTTGTCGGCATATATTGAAAAAGCAGGGGCGCAACAGATCTGACCTATTGCGCCCCTACCCTATATCATGTTCGATACACCTTATTATATATATAGGTGCAGCGCACCTCAAGCTATTGTTTAGAGCTTCTGCTCCACCTCCACCTCGGTGAAGGTCTCAAGTTGGTCGCCCACCTGAATGTCGTTGTAGTTGACAAGCGAGATACCGCACTCGAGTCCGGCGGCGACTTCCTTGGCATCATCCTTATAGCGCTTCAAAGCAGCTATAGGAGCCGTGTGCACGACAATACCGTCGCGAACCACACGTGCCTTGTCTTTGTTGTGGACCTTGCCCTCGGTGACAAGACCACCGGCAATGGTTCCCACCTTGGAAATCTTGAAGACCTGCTTGACTTCCACCTGACCGGTGACGATCTCTTTCTTCACCTTGTCGAGCATACCGACCATAGCAGCCTTCACGTCGTCGATGGCGTCGTAGATGACTGAGTAGGTGTTGATCTCCACACCGTCGTTGTCGGCAAGCTTGCGGGCAGCAGCCGAAGGACGTACCTGGAAGCCTACGATGATAGCATCGGAGGCATCGGCCAGCGTGACATCGTTTTCCGAGATCTGACCAACGGCCTTGTAGATGACCTTGACCTGTACCTTCTCGGTAGACAGTTTGATGAACGAGTCGCTCAGAGCCTCCACCGAACCGTCGGTATCTCCCTTGACGATGATGTTCATCTCATGGAACTCACCACGTGCGATACGATGTGAAATATCGCTCAACGTCAGACGGGTCTGTGTGCGCAGACTCTGCTCGCGCTGGAGTTGCTCGCGCTTGTTGGCGATGTCGCGAACCTCCTGCTCTGTGTCGAGCACATGGAACTGGTCACCGGCAGTAGGTGCACCATTCAGACCGAGGATGATAGCTGGCTCAGCAGGCTTCACGTCGTCGATGCGCTGGTTACGCTCGTTGAACATAGCCTTGACACGGCCCCAGCTGGTACCGGCGATAACATAGTCACCGACATGGAGCGTACCGTTGCTGACCAATACTGTGGACACATAACCACGACCCTTGTCGAGCGAGCTCTCGATCACCGTACCCGTAGCCTTGCGGTTGGGGTTGGCCTTGAGATCGAGCATATCGGCTTCCAAGAGTACCTTGTCCATCAGGTCATCGACACCGACACCCTTCTTGGCACTGATCTCCTGGCACTGATACTTACCGCCCCACTCTTCGACGAGGAGGTTCATCTGAGCCAAGTCCTCACGTATCTTGTCGGGATTAGCTCCCGGCTTATCAATTTTGTTAATGGCAAACACCATCGGCACACCGGCAGCCTGACAGTGAGCGATAGCCTCCTTGGTGGTAGGCATCACGCTGTCGTCGGCAGCAATGATGATGATGGCAATATCCGTCACCTGCGCACCACGGGCACGCATGGCGGTGAAGGCCTCATGACCTGGTGTGTCGAGGAACGTCACCTTGCGCCCGTTCTTCAGTGTGACACTGTAAGCACCGATATGCTGGGTGATACCGCCGGCCTCACCGGCGATGACATTGGTATTGCGAATATGGTCGAGCAACGATGTCTTACCATGGTCGACATGACCCATGACGGTCACAATCGGCGCACGCGGCACGAGTTCGCTCTCGTCGTCCTGCTCCTCACTGACAGCCTCCTGAACCTCAGCACTGACATACTCGGTTTTGAAACCAAACTCGTCAGCCACCAGGTTGATGGTCTCTGCATCGAGGCGCTGGTTGATAGAAGCCATCACACCGATACTCATCAGCGTGGAGATGACCTGGTTGACACCGACGTTCATCATCGTAGCAAGCTCCGAGACGGTTACAAACTCTGTGAGCTTCAGCGTCTTGCTCTCCTTCTTCTCGGCACGAGCCTCTTGGTTGAGTTTCTCCTGCACAGCCTCGCGCTTCTCCTTGCGGTACTTAGCGCCCTTCTTGGTCTGGCTCTGCTTACTCGTCAAGCGGGCAAGCGTCTCCTTGACCTGACGTGCTACATCCTCCTCAGTAACCTCAGCGGGCTTCTGTCCGCCACGCTTGCGGTTCTTCTTTTTCTTGCCCTGACCATTGCCATTACCTTGCTGGTTGGCAGCGGCATTGATGTCGACACGGTCCTTGTTGATACGCTGACGCTTCTTGTGGTCGTTGTTGTTGCCACCGTTCTGCTTGGCCTCGCGCTCACGACGACGCTCTTCCTTGGATTTCTTCTTCGGACGCGTGCTCTGGTTGATAGAGTCGAGGTCGATCTTGCCGAGGACATTGACCTTCGGCGTACTGAGGATCTTCTTCTCGCTGGAGAGCTGGAACACCTTGCTACCCTGCTTGGGTTCCACGACCTCAGCCACCTTCACGGCAGCAATCTTCGGGGCGGCAGACTTGTGCGTGGATTTCTGCTCACTCTTCTGTGCTGTGGGCTTCACCGGCTCCTGTTTATGCTGAGCGTTGCCAGCTTCCTCCACATGACTCCCGGCCTTGGGCCCCTGCTTGGCGGTCTCATCTTTGTTCTGCTCAGGCTTTGGATTCAGAGACTGTGACTTGGCTGCTGCGTTGTCAGCAGGCTGCACACGTGCCGGTTGCTGCTCGGTATTTTGCTGAGTAGGAGCAGGCTGAGGATGACTGACGGCAGCAGTCGTCGGCTCTGCTTTCTTAGGTTGGGAAGCATCAGACTTGATGACCACCGGTTTCTTGCCTACAGCGCTGAGGTCAATCTTCCCCAATGGCTTATAGGTCTGATGACCTGTGCCCTCCAGCACACTGCTGTCATTGTGCATATCTGACGGCTTAGCGGTCTGCGGACGCTTCTTGTCCTTCTTCTTACCAAAGAGCTTCTCGGCGTCGGTGCGCAAGGCAGCATCTTGCTTAAAAGCCTCAACGAGCGCAGCATGCTGGCGCTCATTGAGCTTGTAGCTAAGGTCCGCTTTCACCTCGCCCAACTCGCTCTTCTTTTGCAGGAATTCAACTGCCGTTTGCATTCCTATGTTTAATTCTCGTAATGCTTGGTTTAATCTGATGCTCATATACTCTGATATGTTCTACTTTCGTTTAAATTAATATATGTGTGATGTGTACGCGGTACGGAGTTATCTATTAGTTTTCAAACTCCTTGCGCAACACTTCGAGCACATGGTCGACGGTCTCTTCCTCCAGATCGGCCTTCTCCACCAGCATCTCGCGGGGAGCATTGAGGACTGCCTTGGCGGTCTCCAGTCCAATGCCCTTGATGGCATCGATGATCCACTGGTCGATTTCGTCGCTGAACTGATCGAGATAGACATCGTCCTCCTCCGGGCTCTGCTCACCGTCCTTGACGACACGATACACATCGATGGTGTATTCGGTCAGCATGGAAGCCAGCTTGATGTTCAGACCGCCACGGCCGATGGCAAGGCTGACCTGATCGGGCTGGAGATAGACGTCCGCCTTCTTGTTCTCTTCGTCGATGGTGATGCTCGTCACGGTGGCCGGGCTCAACGCACGCTGTATAAACAACTTGGTGTTGGCCGTCCAATTGATGACGTCGATGTTCTCGTTATTGAGCTCGTGCACGATACCGTGGACACGGCTACCACGCACACCGACGCAGGCACCGACCGGATCGATACGGTCATCATAACTCTCGACAGCCACCTTGGCACGCTCACCGGGCATACGCGCGATCTTCTTGATGGCAATCAAACCGTCAGCGATCTCGGGAACCTCCTGCTCCAACAGACGCTGCAGAAAGGTGGGACTGGTACGTGAGAGGATGATCTTCGGGTTGTTGTTCTCGTTGTCGACACGCTCAATGACGGCACGCACGGTCTCGCCCTTGCGATACATGTCACCGGGGATCTGCTCGCTCTTGGGCAGGATGAGCTCGTTGTTGTCGTCGTCGACGAGAAGCACCTCACGCTTCCACACCTGATAGACCTCAGCGGCCATGACCTGACCGACCTTATCCTTGTATTTGTTGTAAAGCTGATCGTGCTCCAACTCCAGCACCTTGCTGGCCAGTGTCTGACGCAGCGTGAGGATGGCACGGCGGCCGAACTTGGCGAAGTCAACCGACTCCGACACTTCCTCGCCTACCTCGTAGTCGGGCTCAATCTTGCGTGCGTCGGAGAGACTGATCTCTTTGTTCTCGTCAGCCACCTCGCCGTCGGCGACAACCACACGGTTGCGGTAAATCTCAAAGTCACCCTTGTCGGGATTGACGATGACATCAAAGTTTTCGTCGCTGCCGTAGATCTTTGCCAGCACGTTGCGGAAGCTTTCCTCCAGCACGCTCACGAGCGTGGTGCGGTCGATGTTCTTGGTATCTTTAAACTCCCGGAAGGAGTCGATCATCGACACTTGCTCGTCGTCTTTCTTTCTTGCTACCATATATCTTTTTTCTTTATTGTTTCTCGTTGCAAAATCTGCACCCAAGTCTGAGCCTCACTCAGGCCTGGAGCTTATTTGAAGTTGATGAGGTATTTGGTGTATTTCACCTCATCCATGTTGAAGTTGTGGTCCACGTCCATCTTCACGGGGCGTTTCTTACCTTCGACTTTCACCTTTTCGTTGACAGTAACCACAAAGTTGCGTCCGTCGACACTCTTGAGTGTGCCGCGTACCTTCTGTCCGTCAGCTTGGAGTACTTCCACGGGCTCACCCACAAAGTTGTGGTATTGCTGCTCCACCTTGAAAGGCTGCCCGAGTCCTGCCGATCCTACTTCGAGCTCGTAGTCCTCGTCATCGCGGCTGAGACGATCCTCGATATACTGGCTCAGCTTTGCGCAGTCCTCGATCCACACGCCGTCGGCATGGTCAATTTCAACTGTAATCTTGTCATCGGGCGTAACATTGACATCCACCAAGAAGTAGTCTTTGTCCTCCAGCCACTCATTCACTAATTGTTTTACGACGTTCTTGTCTATCATATCATGCAGTTAAAAAACATGCGTTTATAAAAAAATGAGGAGCTCTCGGGAGCCCCTCATTCCACTGAACACTGCAAAGTTACTATTTTTTTTCCATATTACATTCAATCGTCCATACTTTTTTGCTTTCACGCTGCTAAAATACGGTGTTTTCATGCAAAAAAGCATGAAGGACAAGCTATTGGCTATTTTTTCTCCTTTTCGCCCACTGTGAGAATAGAGGCATAACGCTTGGGATCCTTGAGCAAGGCATAGGCAGCCTGCACCTGCTTGTCGTAACGCAACGTATTGAGGATGGCACCACGCTGATAGTAGTATGCCGAGACGATGTCGCTGGCAAGTAACTGCTTGATGCCATCCTTGTTGTAGTCGAGATCCTTGGCGAGGTTGTGCTTGAGCTTTTTCTTCAGTGCCTCGAACTCAGGTTTGGCGTCGTCGTAGTACCCCTCAAACTTCGCCACCTTCTCAAGATTATCAAGGGTTTTCTCACTCATGGCGTCGTATTTGAAATGACTGTTGAGCACGCGCTGCTTAAACTCATTGTAGTCGGCATCGCTGAGGTCGAACGTAGCGGCGGATCCGATAGTCGGGTGCTTGGCGATATAGTCTACCTCGTAGCTGGTGACGAGCTCATCGGAGTCTTTCACGGCGGCGAGATAATAAGCGAGGTTTGACATGGAGTCGGCCTTCACCTCTACGTCAGGCACAATACCTCCGCCGTCCATCACCTTGCGGCCGTGGGCTGTGTAGAAGGTGCGCTTGAGCGAATCGGCAACGACTTCGGTAGATCCGCCATTGGCGTGTTTGTAGTTGATCTTCTGAATACAGCGGCCCGAAGGGATATAGTATTTGTTGGTCGTCAGCTTCATCTTGCCGTTGTAAGGCAAGTCCATCACGGTCTGCACAAGTCCTTTGCCATAGGTCTTCGTACCCATAATGACGGCACGGTCCAGATCCTGTAGAGAACCACTGGTAATCTCTGAGGAAGAAGCACTGCTGCCGTTGACGAGCACCACCACGGGCATGACGGTATCTACAGGCTCCACGGTGGTACGATAATCCTGGTTCATTCGCTTCACCTTACCGCGGTTGCTCACCACAAGCTTGCCTTTCGGCACGAAGCAATTGACGACATTCACAGCCTCAGTTTCCGATCCGCCGCCGTTGCCGCGCAGGTCGAAGACGAGCGCTTTCATGCCCTGCTTCTTCATGTCAATGATAGCGTTGCGCACAATCTTGCCGCAACCTTCAGTAAACTGGTTGAGGTTGAGGTATCCGATGCCGTCCTGCTGCAAGCCATAATAAGGGACAGCAGGCAGCTGGATAGCGCGACGCGTGATCTTGAACTTCATCTCCTTGCCGGTGGATGGACGCAGGACCTTCAGCAGAAACGTTGTTCCGGCATCGCCACGCAGGTGGTCGCTGACATAGTTGTTGTCGCGCTTGGTCATGTCCTCACCGTCGATGCTGAGGATGATATCGCCCTTCTTCAATCCCACTTCCGCGGCCGGCATATTCTCATAGGGTTCGTCGATGCACACGCGACCAAGCTTAAAGTTATAGCGGATCAGCGAGCCGATGCCGGCATACTTGCCTGTGAGCATCATCTTCACGTCCTTGCTCTTGTCCTCGGGATAGTATTCGGTATAGGGGTCGAGCGAGTGGAGCATGGAATTGATGCCGTAGCCCACCACCTCATCAGCGTCGAGTGTGTCGACATACATCATGTCGAGGTTGCGGTAGATGGTGTTGAACACTTCGAGGTTCTTCGCCACCTTGAAGTTGTGGTCCGTGTCGGTCTGTGCCCAGCCCATGGTGGCGAGCAGCAGACAAGCAAGTGTCAGGAAAGTCTTTCTCATATCTTTTTTATGTCGTTTTCCGTATATATTAATGTATCACGGGTGCAAAGTTACGAAAAAGAGGGCACAAAATCATCTTTCTCAAAAAAAAGTTGCAAAAACATTTGGTGGTTTCGAGGAATGTCCGTACCTTTGCAACCGTAAATCAGCAATGACATGCACATTGCTTCAGTAGCTCAGTTGGTTAGAGCACCTGACTGTTAATCAGGGGGTCGTTGGTTCAAGCCCATCCTGGAGCGCAAAGAGGAGTTAGAGAAATCTAACTCCTCTTTTTTTTGATTAGTGTTTGGCTTGACATAGAGCAAATAGCGCAACTCTTCGATAAAGAGCGTGCAACGATTAGTGAACATATTTCTCACATTTTCGAGGAAGGAGAACTTGACGAGAATGAGGTCTGTCGGAAATTCCGACAGACCACTCAACTTGAGCCATCAAAAACTCACTTTGCTGCAAGACGGTGGAAGTGTCATCCTATATGATGACTATGTCATCACTAATCTACGAGCTGTTTTAGAGTTAACGCTCCGCTACGCGAAATAAAGAACATGACCGAATATCAAGAAAATATATTCTCGATATTCGGTTATATTCTTGATACCATCAAAGATGGTGCGTTAAATAAAAAAAGATGACATTGACATAGAGGCATATGAACGTGCGTCAGTGATCTATTCTCCAACGCAACGGGGCCTCACAGGTGTCTGTGAGGTCCGTAAGCCGAAGCCGTTATCCCCGCTCTGCAAAACGCTTATAGCGAAGACGGGGCATGCCGAAGCCCATCAGTGCCTGCACCTTCTGCTTCACGCCGAAGAGTTCCTTCACACGCTCCGGGTCTGCTAAAGCTGTAGCGGTCATGACGAAGCCCATATAGAACTGGCTCACGCCTACGCTCTGCGCCATCAGTGAGGCGTTTTGATAAGCAAGATTGCAGTCGGCCGCTCCGAAGCTATGATCGGAAGCAAAGACCATCACGTAGGGTGCACCGCGAAGAATGATATCCTTGCCATGTTCAAAAGCCTGACGTGCTCCGCTTACCACGCCCGCATAGTTGGGGCCAAGGATGTCGAGATGCTCGCCAAGAGTGTCGATGGTGAAGCGGATGATGTCGACGATCTTATCCGGATCACAGACTACATTTAACTCTACCATTTGGTTGTTGCCGGCAGTAGGCGCATAGAGAGCAGCCTCACGCATCATCGCGATGGAAGAGCCCGGCACCTCTTTCTTGAGGAAAGTACGGTTGGAACGGCGCGCATGAATCAGATTCATCAGTTGTTCGGGCGTCGGCATCTGATGATAGTCTATCTCGTGAAGGCGCTCCAAGGGGAAGAGCTCATGATCGATGGAGTTTGTCGGACAGACATCTACACAATGTCCGCACTTGATACAGGCTTCCGCACGCTCTATGGTGACTGGAGTGCGGGGCGCTGACTGGCGGAAGATGCTTACAGGGCACACCGCCACGCAACTGCCACATTGGATACATGTCTCAGGGTTTATACGAATCTGCATATTACTATTGATTAAAAAGTAAAACGAATCACTCAAGCCAACGTCGCTTCATTGCTTGATATTATCTGCTGCAAATATACAACATTAATTTGATAAGCACAGTACAGCCACACGTTTTTGTGTATTATTGCTGCAAATGTTTTTTATGAGTTTTTCTCGGAATGGGCATACACCGCAACGACAAGTGTCAACTATTAGCAAAAACAAGTTGAAAGTCTTTGTCTTTTCATTCTTTTTCCTTATCTTTGCCAAAAAACTGAGCGATATGAACATTCTGATTATTCCCGACATACACGGACGGTCGTTTTGGGAGGAAGCCATTAACGACATAGCAGAGCATCGCCGCGATTTCGACACGGTAGTTTTCTTAGGCGATTATTTCGATCCTTATCCCGCAGAAGGCATCGATGAGTGCCAGGCCATCATCAACTGGGAGCGTCTTTACGACATATTCTTCGGCTCTTACTGGACGTGTGAGCCGGTCTTCCTGATCGGCAACCACGACGCGCACTACCTCAACAAGATCTTCGCAGGCAGAGCTTCCTGCAGCCGCAAGTCAGAATGGCATCTCCATACCATAGAAGGCATCTTCGAGGATCGCCACCGTATGTTCCAGATAGCGTTTGACACGACGATAGGCGGCAAGAAGGTGCTCTTCACCCATGCCGGCATCAACCGCGGATGGGTAGAGCGCCACAAGGATCTCCTTGGCTCCGTCAGCGCCGACAGCCTCAACAACCTCGCCAAGAGCGACGAAGGATGGCTTTCCCTCGCCGACGTGGGCGAAGAGCGAGGCGGATGGGCGAAGACCGGCGGACCGCTGTGGGCTGACGTCAATGAGCACTACGACGAGGACGGGAAGCCCTACGCCATCGACGGCTACGACTACGAGATCTTCGCGCATACCCGCAAGAAAGAGCCGGTCATCAACGACTCCTTTGCCATGCTCGACGCTCAGCGTCCCTTCATCCTCGCCGACGACTGCACGATCCACGAGTACAGCGACGCTGATAAGTTGGGGCTGTGACGGTACATTTCATTCTCCTACCCCTTTTGAATGACTCAAAAAGCAATAGAAAGCAACCTTGATAATAGTAACACAGTATATGTTTTCTCTCAAGTGGTTGACAAAGCGGAGACAGAAAGTTGCGGAGACGTTTCATACACATATAAGTTTTCTGTTTCAAGCACAAAATTAGCGAATCAATGTTGAAAGCGCAAGACTCACAAGTTAAAGCGAGTTAACGCTATATTCGTTCCCTGCCCTATCCATCCATTTCCTACCTAAAGGTAAGCATAAGACAGCAAGGTGCCCTCTTGCAGCGTCTCCATTTTTCCCTATCTTTGCACCTGTAAACAAGAAAACAATATTCACAAATAAAAAGAAAGGAAACAAGTTATGGCAAATGTAGTTTTAATCGGCGCAACAGGCTTCGTAGGTTCAGCAGTGCTCAACGAGCTTCTCTCCCGTGGTCACAAGGTAACGGCTGTGGTTCGCAACGCCAGCAAGCTCCCCAAGAACGACAACCTCACGGCTGTGGAGGAAGATGTAGCCAACGTTGATGCTATCGCCAATATCGCAAAAGGCAAAGATGCTGTCATCTCTGCCTACAACCCCGGATGGACCAATCCCGACATCAAGCGCCTCATCGAGGAGAACTATCCCAAGATTGTGGAGGCCGTGAAGAAGAGTAGCGTAGGCCGTCTGCTCATCGTTGGCGGTGCCGGTACGCTCTTCGTCAAACCAGGACTGCGTGTCGTCGACTCCGGCGCAATCCCCGCAGAGATCATGGACGGCGTGCGCCCACTGGGTGACTTCTATCTCAACGGTCTTACCAAGGAGCACGACCTCGACTGGGTGTTCTTCTCTCCCGCCGGAACCTTCGACGAGAAGGGCGAGCGCACAGGCAAGTTCCGTCTCGGCAAGGACGATCTGATCATCGACCCGGCTACCGGCTCCAGCCACATCTCCGTTCAGGACTATGCTGTCGCTATGGTCGACGAACTGGAGAAGCCCGCTCACCACAAGGAGCGCTTCACCATCGGATACTAAACTACCCTGCGTAATTCATCAGCCGTGGCTGATGAATTACAGAACTAGAAGAAAACCAACACAACCGAGCTGTTGCCTAAGAATCGGCAGCCATGGCCGCCGAAATTACAAATGCTACATTAAGGAATGAAACTTGGGCACCAGCTAAACGACGGCAGGGAAGAAAGCGTATCCATAAGATTGCAGGACGTGACGGGTAATGGCATCTGAATTGAGCCTTGACGTTTTCCCGAAAAGCAAATCAGCGGCTTAGAGACGTCTCTAAGTTGCTGATTTTCATTTGTGGACCAGCTAGGGCTTGAACCTAGGACCTCCAGATTATGAGTCTGTTGCTCTAACCAACTGAGCTACAAGTCCAACTTATATGAGCCGAAGAGGCCGATAAGATTTGTGGTGCAAAGATACAAGTTTCCAGTCGAATAGCCAAATATTTTTTGTGAAAAGTAGATAATAAGTCTTCACTATATTGGCTGTTAGGGCTAATTTGACTATCTTTGCAAGCAATAAACACAGAGTAGCAGAAATTGATGAAAAGCGAACAGATACCACACACAGACCCACATGTGGGGCTCAACGACGAGCAGGTGAGAAGCAGCCGACAGCAATATGGCGACAACGTGCTCACCCCGCCAAAGAAGACTTCCCTTTGGAAGCTCTATCTCGACAAATACCGTGATCCTATCATTCAGATTCTTCTTATAGCCGCCCTGGTGTCTCTGGTGCTGGCCTTTGTGGAGCATGACTTTGTGGAGACGTTGGGCATCTTCATCGCTATCTTCATCGCCACGACGGTAGGCTTCTATTTTGAATGCGACGCCGCGCGCAAGTTCCGTGTGCTTACCGCCATCAACGAGGACCAGCCCGTGAAAGTACGACGCGACGGAAAGGTGATGGAGGCACCTCGCCGCGACGTTGTTGTGGGCGACATCATCCTTGTGGAGACGGGTGACGAGGTGCCCGCCGACGCTGTACTCGTGGAAGCTGTCAACTTGCAAATCGATGAGTCGAGTCTGACCGGCGAGCCACTTACCTCCAAGTCGGTGACGGATGTGCAAGGTCAGCAGGCATCGGACGCAACAACTCAACACTCAACACTCAACATTCAACATTCAGCGTCTGCTGCAAGTCAACACTCATCACTCAACATTCAACACTCCGCTGACGCAACCATTCAACACTCATCACTCAACACTCAACATTCCTCCGAGGCTTATCCCAAGAACATGATCCTTCGCTCCACGATGGTGATGAACGGTCGTGGCACGGCAGTTGTCACGCGTGTCGGCGACAGCACCGAGATCGGAAAGGTAGCCACAGAGGCCACGGAAGCCACACGGACCAAGACTCCGCTGAACCTTCAGCTCGACAAACTGGCCAAGCTCATCTCCAAGGTAGGCACCGGCGTCTCCATCGCCGCCTTTGTCATCTTCCTCGGACACGATATTCTCACTAACAGTCTTTGGCACACCAACGACTATCTCGCCATGCTGCAAGTGGTGCTGAACTACTTCATGATGGCCGTCACGCTGATTGTCATGGCCGTACCCGAAGGTTTGCCGATGGCCGTGACGCTGGCTCTGGCACTGAACATGCGCCGGATGCTGAAGTTCAACAATCTCGTGCGCAAGCTGCACGCTTCGGAGACGATGGGCGCCGTCACTGTTATCTGTACCGACAAGACGGGTACGCTGACCCAAAACCGCATGACCGTCCACGACATCCAGCTCATTGAGGGTGACCGACTTGTTAAAGCAGAAGAAGCCAGCGTCGCGACAAAAGACGGATTTGCCGAAGCTATTGCCGTCAACACCACGGCTGAACTTGATGAGAACAACGCACCCATCGGCAACCCCACCGAAGGAGCCCTGCTCATGTGGCTGCAACAGCAGGGTGAGGACTACCAGCAACAGAGAGCATCACAGCCCGTTGACAGTCAGATACCCTTCTCCACAGAAAAGAAATATATGGCCACCACGGTTGTCCGTGGCGACAAAAAGCGTACATATATAAAAGGGGCACCGGAGATCATTGCCTCGCTGTGCGGCCTCGCCGAGCCTCAGCTGAGCCATATGCGCGAAGTGCTGTTGGGCTATCAACGTCAGGCCATGCGCACGCTGGCCTTTGCCTGGCGTGACGGCGACTTCAGCGAAGAGGGCGGATACACGTTCCAAGGCATCGCCGCCATCAGCGATCCCGTACGCGAAGATGTACCTTCGGCCGTATCCACCTGTCGTGGCGCCGGCATCAAGATCAAGGTTGTCACCGGCGATACCTCAGCCACAGCCGTAGAGATAGCCCGGCAGATCGGCATCTGGCCCAAGGAAGACGCTACCCAAGCCGAAGAGCTCTGCTGGCACATCACCGGCAGCGACTTTGCCGCACTGAGCGATGAGGAAGCCTACGACCGCGTGGAGGACATCCGCGTGATGTCGCGCGCCCGTCCTACCGACAAGCAGCGTCTCGTGCAGCTTCTTCAGAGACACGGCGAAGTGGTTGCCGTCACCGGTGACGGCACCAACGACGCGCCGGCCCTCAACCACGCCCACGTGGGACTCTCCCTCGGTTCGGGCACGTCAGTAGCCAAGCAAGCTTCCGACATCACCCTACTCGACGACAGCTTCCACTCTATTGCCAATGCCGTGATGTGGGGCCGCTCTCTCTACAAAAACATTCAGCGGTTCCTCTTCTTCCAGCTTGTCGTCAACGTCAGCGCCCTGCTGCTCGTCCTCGGCGGCAGCATCATCGGCACGGAGATGCCGCTCACAGTGACACAGATACTTTGGGTCAACCTGATCATGGACACCTTTGCCGCCATGGCCCTGGCTTCGTTGCCACCCTCGCGGGAAGTGATGAAGGACAAGCCGCGCAAATCTTCCGACTTCATCATCTCGAAGTCGATGGGACGCGGCATCCTCGGCTGCGGCTTCGTGTTCTTCGCGATCATGTTTGTCTTCCTCATCTGGTGCGAGCGCCATGGTGCGGGCAGTATCATCGACGTACACGAGTTGACGCTGTTCTTCACCACCTTTGTCATGCTGCAGTTCTGGAATCTTTTCAACGCGAAGTGCTTAGGCTCCACACACAGCGCCTTCCACAACCTGCGCCACGACGGCGGCTTGCTGCTCGTGTTGCTGCTGATCTTCATTGGACAATGGCTCATCGTCACCTTCGGCGGCCGCATGTTCCGCACGCAACCGTTGAGTGCTGAGGAATGGCTCATCATCACGGCCGCCACATCTGTGGTACTTATTGCCGGGGAGCTATGGCGGGCCATCAAACGAATCAAGGAGGACAAAGCATGAGAACGATCTATTTAGACAAAGACAACACGGAGGACTTGGAGCCGTCCGTGGCCACCATCGGTTTCTTCGATGGTGTGCACCGCGGCCACCGCTTCCTCATCGGGCAGATCACCGACGAAGCCCGTCGGCGTGGTCTGCGGTCGATGGTCATCACCTTCGACCGGCATCCCCGTCAGGTATTGCAACAGAACTACCAGCCTCAACTGCTGTCCACACTCGAAAACAAGCTCGTGCTGCTCTCGCGCACGGGTGTCGACTACGTAGTGGTCGTACATTTCGACCTTGCGCTGGCCTCGCTGAGCGCCCAGCAGTTCATGGAGCTGATCGTCCGTCAGCAGCTTCGTGTCAAGCAACTGGTCATCGGCTATGACAACCGCTTTGGCCACGACCGCACCGAGGGCTTCAGCGACTATGTGCGCTACGGCCGCGAGATGGGCATCGACGTGGTGCAGAGCGAGCCTTATTTACTCCACGGCGTGAAAATCAGCTCGTCGGTGGTACGCTCGTTTATTCAGGCAGGCGAGATAGAGATGGTCAACGAGTGCCTGGGCTATCCCTACACGATAGAGGGCAAAGTCGTGGACGGCGTGAAGGAAGGACGCCGCCTGGGCTTCCCCACGGCCAACCTCGTCCCTTCCAGTCTCACTCAGCTTTTGCCAGCCGCCGGCGTCTACGGCGTGAAGGTACGCACCGAGGGTAGTATGACGCTGCGGCCGGGCATGACCAACATTGGCATGCGGCCTACCTTCAGCGGGCACCATCAGACCGTGGAGACCAACATCTTCGACTTCGAGGGCGACATCTACGGCCAACGGTTGCTCCTCTCGTTCTATTGCCGCATCCGCAACGAGCACAGATTCGACAACGTCGAGCAGCTCATCCAACAATTGCATCAAGACAGAAAAGACATAGAAGAGCGGTTCCATCATCATGATACCATCGTGCCGACATCCCGTAATTGAAGCCGGTCACGCTCAGCAACAACCCATAAAAAAAATATTTCGATCAGTCATTCGACCCATGAAAAGAAGTTTATTACACGATATAGCCAACATCGTCTTATACGTCATTTTGTTTCTGCTCATCCAGTTGGTCGTCACCTTGGCCGTCGCGATCATCGCCATGTGGATCGGCGGCACACCTTGGTCGGCCATCAGCCAGTATCTCCAAACCTGTGCGCTGGGACTTGACAGCAAGGAACTGGTCGCTGCCACAGCCATCAGCAACGTCCTCACCTTTTGTCTTTTTGTCGTCTGCCACTGGGCTCCTGTCAAGCGTGACTGGCTGGCCACACGACCCTGGACGGCGCTGACATGGGTAGTACTCCTTGCCCTTGGCACCATCCTGCCGTCGGAATGGCTTGTGGAGCGCATGGAGATCACACTGCCGGAGAGCACCGAGAAACTCTTTGAGAGCATCATGGGCGAGCCGCTCGGCTATGTCGCCATCGGCATCCTGGCCCCGTTGGTGGAGGAGCTCGTCTTCCGCGGTGCCATACTCCGCACACTGCTGAAGCTCTTTGACCGCAAATGGCATTGGGTGGCCATCGTCATCTCGGCGCTCATCTTCGGTGCCGTACACATGAATGTCCCGCAGTTTGTCCATGCCGCACTCATTGGCTTGCTGTTAGGCTGGATGTACTACCGCACCGACTCTATCGTTCCCGGTGTGGCTTTCCACTGGGTCAACAACACGGTGGCCTTTGTCATGTTCCACATGATGCCACAAATGAACGACGGCAAGCTCATCGACCTCTTCCACGGCAACCATACCACGATGATGCTCAGCCTGCTCTTCTCGCTCTGCATCTTCCTTCCCGCCCTGTTCCAGCTCGCCATCAGACTGAAGCGGGCAGAGTAAAGCCCTCCGAGCCCTTCCCTAACCCTCCCCGAGGGGAGGGAATGGCAATACCCGCAACATTGGTTTGCCATACAAGCATTAGAATTTAAGCTAACGCTCCGCTACGCGGAATAAAGAATATACCCGAATATCGAGAATATATATTCTCGATATTCGGGTATATTCTTGATACAATCGAAGATGGTGCGCTAAAAGAAAACGGCAACGACAGACACCTTTCAACCCAACTTAAATCCTTCTGCTATTTCTTTACAAAACACCTTCAACTTTCACTCACAATCTAGAGAGCGGGAAATCAACTCGGCGACCTAAAATCGACAAGATCCGGACTTCATCCATCGTTTTTTACTCTTTCTTGGGTACAGAAAGGTACTTTGATACTATCATCTCGGCGTGATGACATGGTCAGGAAAGCGAGATGACATGGTCAGAAAGCCTTTCTGATGAAAAATTCTCTAGAGAATTTTCGGAGAAAAAGGTGTTTTCACTTCAGCAAAAACTTTATATCATTATAACAGATTGATTATCAGTGATATACAAAAACACCCAATTTTTCGCAAAAATCAGAGCAAAGGAGGTCTTCGTGAAAAAGAATCGATTCTCAGAGCCCGTTTTTTGTCAGTTTTCACAACAAGGAAGGGTATGTATAACGCAAGGAGAATGATCATCAAAACGCATAAGACGCTCGTGTGACCCCTCGGATCACCTCAGCAGGAAATAGAGACGGATTTAAACTCCCCGGTCTGCGCTCCTTCGTCGCTTGACCGGGGTTACCTATGCTTTAGCCCCGTTGGGGCTGCACATAGCGCAAAGTGAGAATTCTCTAATCCTACGGGGAGAGTCATTTATCACAATTGACTACACAATGCCCCAAAGCTATGATATGACTATCGTTGGAAGGGAGTACTTCTTCTATCTTCTCCATGAAAGGCTCAGTGCCCCAACTGGTCACACGCATGGATACCCCCGTACAAGCGGAGAACGAGCGCAGTACGGGGTTTTTATCTCATGAATTCATTGCCAATAAGGTGACCCGAGGAGTCACACGAGCATTCTTTGCGCAAGAAAAACAAAGGCGCTTTATTTATGGCATCTTCGTTGCTATCATCAAAAGCGAAGTAGAAGGACTGTCAGGAGGCGACTGTTTCGAAAGGGCAAAAAAATAAAGGAACCGAACTCACGATTGAGTGTCGGTCCCTTTCTACGTTAGTATGTTATGAAAAATTTGAGAGAATAGAAACTTCACAGCTTCTTGATGTTGTTTTACTAAACATGATTTTATAGAGAAAGCATAGAAATATCTTATTTAATCATCACCTGTCCCGTGGAGTTTTGAGTGCTTGTCATCGCTCTCGGAACGGAGTCAATGCTCGCGCTGTCGCTCATGGCTACCGATGTACCTTTTTCTATCTCCGGCTTGGAATAGCCGTCGTAGCTGCTGATCGGGTCTTGACTTTTCTGAGCAAACGGCACTTGAATGGCATTGCCAAGGGTCAGGACGATAGCGACAATGGCAGCGGCCTTGAAGAGCGGACGCAGGCGCCGGGGCATCGAGACGATGCGTGCTTTGACCACCTTGGGCTCCTCTGTCATGGCGAGGATCTTCTTGTCGAAGTCATCACCGAGCACATCAACCTTAGACTCTTCGCGCTGGTAGGCGAATAGCGGCTGGTAGCACTTCAAGTCGGCAGGAATGTCGGCCTGACTAAAGAACGCCCGCAAGATGTCTTCCTCTTCCAAGGAAGTCTCGCAGCGCCAATAGCGCTCCAAAAGCTGATTGATATACTTGTAGTCCATCATTGTTCTTGCATTTACACTATAATGACGAGGGGAATGGATAAAAGTTACAGGGGAATTCCATATTTAACCTTTGATAACAATATCAAGGGAATTAGTAACTATTCTGCGAATGAAGTCTTACTACTCGCTATCCTCTTTTTATCAAGAATTTGAGAATTATAGACTTTTCAGCGCATCATAGTGAATTGATAAGCATTGGAGAATATAAGCAGCTTCGCTGCCTTCTTTCGGATAATTCTTTTTAATTTCTGTCGACAGAATAATTCTCTCATTCTCATATTCTTGAGATAATATAGTCAAGGAAATCTCTTCAACGACAAGCAACAACCATTGCATCATTGCCTGCCACACATCAGACATCCAATCTTTCACCAATGCAAAAAAACGTCTTTAATTGTTGCAACTTTGAGAATAATCTCTTATTTTTGCATTGTGAATAACCTTAAACGCCTATGATGACACTCCGTTCCAGCAAAGACATGATAATATCACCACAAACATAGTGGTGATAAACCGATTTGGATACATTGGTCAAATTGGCTAATTTTGCATCGTCATTAGCAAAACAAAACAAACAAACATATGAGAATCATTTTAAAGACAACAGCCAACACATTTCCCGTCCCATTCGACTACCAGGCCAAAATGGTAGGATGCCTACACAAGTGGATAGGCACCAAAAATGAATTGCACGGAAAAATATCCCTCTACTCATTTTCCTGGCTACAAGACGGCGTGGTGGTGAAAAGCGCACTGTCGTTTCCTCATGGTGCCCTCTTCTTCATCAGTTTCTATGATGAAAGCGTCGTTAAAGACATCATCCGCACCATCCTCGACGATCCCGCCATGTTCTGTGGCATGGAGATAAGGGACATCACACTGGCCCCAGCTCCCGACTTCTCCAAGCGTGACCTGTACTATTGTGGCAGCCCTATTCTCATCAAGCGGAAAATGGAGGGTGGCAGCTTCAAGCAATTCAATTTCAATGATACCGAAGCCAGCCAATACATGAAAGAGACACTCGTCAATAAAATGCACGAGGCTGGACTGGAAGACGACGAGACCCTCGCTATCCACTTTGACACGTCGTATGAAAAGAAAAAACTGAAGCTCATACACTATCACGACATCGGCAACAAAGCCAGCCTCTGCCCCGTCATCATCCACGGAAAACCGGAAACCAAGCATTTCGCGTGGGAAGTGGGTATTGGCAACTCTACCGGCATCGGCTTCGGCGCCATCTATTAATACTAAAGGAGAACAGCGTATGTATATAGTCACTTTCAAGGGACCCTTTGGGTTCATCAAACCTTGGACTGCCGTCCGCGACGGCGAGACGTTCAGCCAGCAGTTTCTTACACCTTCTATTATAGAGGGCATCGAAAAGAAGCTCTTCCCCGAACTGCTCTCTTCTCCTGGCATCCACAAAATCATACGGCACAAACTCAGTTGCCAGGCGATGTCATCACAGCAGGAGGTCACCCAAGCCCGTGCATGGAAAAACACCAAGAAGAGCCATGAGCGTTCCCGGTCCATCATCAACCGCGACATACTTGTCAATCCCGTGCTACGCTTGGCCTTTACCGACGTCGACGACGCCATGCGGGCCTCGCGTCAGCATGTCTGCCTCTGCCGCAACGAAGACGTGCTGCTGCCGGACAGAGAGATAAAAGAGATGGACGATCAGACATTCTCACAACTCCCGGGATTTGAACTGCGTATAGGGCAGTCCAACCAGTCTTTCTTAGTGGGATTCAACCGGTTTGACAACCAGAAGCCCATGCACGGATGGATAGAATATAACGGAATATCGTTAACAAGATAGTAAGGCAATGACAAACAGACATGAGGAAATACTCGCTAAAAGTGAGCGCAATGGATCGGTGAGTCTCTACCAGCATCTCAAGGATGTGGCAGAACTGGTCGTAGTCATCGCACGCCACGAAGGCATGGACGAGCGCACAGCCCTCTTGGGCGCGCTGCTCCACGACATTGGCAAGACGAGCACTGTCTTTCAAAAGACGCTGAGCTCCGCCTTCCGCCCGGCTCCTCATTTCGTTTTCCGCCATGAGATCGCCTCACTCTTCTTTCTCTCTCTCGTAGAATCGAGCCGCCGTGACGCTGTGGTGGAGATGATAGCTGCGCACCACAAATCGGTCTACCAGGATGTCCGCGAGTTGGGACTGCTCGACCTCGACGAGTCGATGGACGATGCTTGTACCGTTCACGCAAAGGACTTCGACGTGTGGAGCCCAACAGCGATAGAGATTCTCGCCTCGTTAGGCATGGAAGTCCATCCGGTGAGCGTCGAAGAGGCACAAGCCAACTATGACTACGCTGTCGACTACTGTGCATCACGGCCTTTAGGCTGCTCGGCGTGGAAGGGACTGCTGATGGCTGCCGACCACATGGCCTCGGCAATGGAATGGAAGCAGGAGATGCCTACTGACAAGATCTTCGTCAAGCCCGACTTGCACTTTTATGACCGCCAGAGTGAGCTCTATCCTCTGTCACTCATCCCCACGGTGGATCCCCGGCAGCACACCCTCGTCTGCGCTCCTACGGGAGCCGGCAAGACCGACTTTCTGTTGCGCCGCTGCCGTGGACGGGTGTTTTACACATTGCCGTATCAGGCTTCCATCAACGCCATGTACGACCGCATCAAGCACGACCTCCGCGGCACTGGCGCTCTGGTTTGCCTGCTCCATGCAGCCTCAAGTCTGAAGGTTGCCGATGGCAAAATCGAGGAGCGGATCATGCAGCGGATGGTGGGTGCCTCGGTCAAGGTGCTCACGCCGCATCAGATGGCGTCTGTGGTCTATGGCATCAAGGGCTACGAGGCCATGGCCTTGGATCTGAAAGGATGTGATGTCATCCTTGACGAGATACACACCTACTCCAACACCATCCAGGCCATCGTGTTGCGCATCATCGACATCCTCGTCGCCCTGGGCTGCCGCATCCATGTGGGTACCGCCACCATGCCGTCACTGCTCTACGACGAAATTCTCCGGCGGCTCGGCGGACCCGACAAGGTCTATCAAGTGAAACTTGACAACAGCACCCTCGAAACGTTCAACCGGCACCAACTTTATAAGCTAAGCAGCGATGACGACATCTTCCAGACTGTCGACAGTCTGGTGGCACAGGGGCAGAAAGTACTGTTGGTCTGCAACCAAGTCAAGCGGGCACAGGATCTCTACAACCAGGTGGCAAAACGCTATGGCGATGTCCCCACTATGCTCATCCACAGTCGGTTCCGGCGTTGTGACAGAAGCGATTTGGAGACTACGCTCACATCAGAATACAACAGCATGCCGGGAACCTGCATCGTAGTCTCGACGCAGGTGGTGGAAGTTAGCCTCGATATCAGTTTTGATGCCATGATCACCGAGTGCGCACCCATTGACGCCCTTGTCCAGCGCTTCGGGCGTGTCAACCGCAAACGCACACGGCAGACCATCGGTCATTACAAACCCGTGTATGTGGTGGCTCCACCGGATGATAAGGACGAAGCCCTGCCCTATACCCTCGACGTGCTTCAGCGCACCTTCGACGTACTGCCCGACCATGGCGAGCTGATGGAGGAGCGGCAGGTGCAGTCGATGATTGACCAGGTCTATGACCATCTGGAACTTGAGGACATCGACTTCTCCGGCGTGGCCTATTGCGACGGTCATTGGCGGCTAAAGGAACTCTGGCACCGTGCCAAGTCGGCACTGCTCGAAGCTCTCGATATCAACTCAGCAGTCTGCGTCACAGAGAGCGACAAGCAAGCCTATCTCGATGCTGACAGTACGGCACGGACAAAGATGGAGATTCCCGTCAGCTATCACGCCATTGCCCACCGGCAGCTCAACCAGATAGACCAAGGCTCGCGGCCTTTCGTCATCCCTGACAAGGCTTACGACCAAGCGGAAGGGCTGCTCATCGACGAGGCGCAGCCAACAAATTATAGAACTTATGAAATGCTTTAAACGATGATTACAGCAACAATAGGACGTATGTTCCTCGATGCATACAACGAGCGGGAAGGCACCCACTATGATGCCCGCACCTTCTTCACGGAGATGTTCTGCCCGCTCTTCTTCGATCATCATAAATATATGATGACTGCAGGCAACTCTCCATTGGAGAATCCAAAAATCAGCTGGGGAGACATGATCAGCGGTAAGAAGCCGTGGGAAACTCCTGAACAGCGACACGAAAGGTTCACCAAACTGATGGCCAAAATCGACGGAGGCGTCAGCGATGCCAGCGTGGCCCGTGGTTTTCCTATCACAGACACCGAAGGCACCACGTCGGGGCAGGTCACCGACATGCCTCTGCCACTCTCTGAAGACGATGTCATGCTCTCCTGGATTGGCGACGCACTGGGCGTGGGGGTGCAGGGAGGCTTCTCACTTCTCTTCTTCCACAAGCCCGTACTGCTCGACATCTATGAGGGTTGGCAGTATTATCGGCAGGTACTTGAGAGCAACAGACTGTTGAAGGGCAACCAGATTAACGCATGGAACGCACAGTGGCTGGCCCACTACGAAAACAGCATTGAATACAATGATGCTGACCCTATGGCCGGATTCAATCCCTATGCCGCTAAAGAGGGCGGAACGATAACCGTCGACTCACTGTCGTGGACGAAGGTTCTGATAGGAATTGCAAGGAAATACAAGGGCTCGCAGATGATGGGCTATGCCTATAGCATCGGTCAGATGAACACGACCTTAGGCTTCCTGCCCTTCAGCCTGGCACAGATACGCAAGCCAATACAGCTCTATACCCGCTTCTTCGGTCTCGACAAGGCCAAGGACGCCGAGCCTCTTTGGGGCACAGGCATGGGCTTCCGGCGCGCCTGTCAGTATGGTGCTGTCGGGCTGATTGCCATGATGCCCAAGGGACTGGAGAAGTACATCCGGCAGGGCGAAAACATGCCAAAGCCTGCCAAGAACAATGAACAACAAGTCAATTATAACGTATATCAAATTTGGTTATTAGCTATGCTGAACAACGATGAATTATGGGACAAGTCGCAAGAGCTGGCCAGGCTGCTCTTGCAGGCTTCCGTGGACAAAAACAAGAAGATAAGCACCAAATCGGGCAATCTCGTCAATGAGGTGCTGCAAGCTGTCAACAAGAAGCAGTTCGTTACTGCTGCCACCGACATCATGCCTTACGTGTCGGAGGTCACCACTTTGGCCGATATGGTGAAGGAAGTGCACCAGATGCCCAACGACAACGTGCCCTACTTCTTGACGCTCGTCCGCTTTCAGTATGTAACTTTGGAAAAACAAAACAATAAATGATAACAGACATGAATCAGAAACCTTTTATCTATCTCCGTGGTCTTCGCCACGCCGACTTCACCGTCTTCTGTGTCGCAGACGGACAGAAAAACTATTGGGATCCTCAGTTCTCACGCTCTGTGCCCTATTCCAGCGGCCAGCAAGTGAAGCGCTCGATGATAGAGACGCTCGATGAGCAGTTGCACGCCGAGCCATCGCCAACAACGTTCTATTTCGATGTCAACAACAAAGGAGCCATCAAAGAGGGTGAAGTCATCTCACTCTGCGATCCCTGCTATCCCGACCAGCTCATCGGAGGATGGATGAGCGCATCTCAGGGCGGTAAGGTGAAAACGCTCAAACGTCGCAGTCCGCTCAGCATCTCGGCCATGACACCCTTGCACCCGCTGCTGGCCTCACTGCCGAAAGAGAATATCTCGTTCGACCGCTCTGACCGCCCCAACGTCCATAAGGTTGTGGTCCGCGACGCATCAGGGAAGACGCTCTCCACAGAGGAGATCGAGAATCTCTTAGGCGGCAGTGACCGTAGTCTGCTGCGCAAGTGGATACAGGACAACGGCCGCGCTACCGGTCTCTTCGCCTATGATGTAGCCATCGACCTGCGCCGCCTCTTCTGTGTGCCGACGACCGGACTGGAGCCGGAAGTCACCACCGAGACATTGGACAAACTGAAACAGAACGGATGGACGGCAGGAAAGAACGTATTCGGTAACTGCCTCATCATGCCAAAGGCACAGCGCGACAAGATCATTCCTGCATTGGCCGATGCACTCATCGACTGGCATATCACCTCCAACCAGTCGCGTACCTTCAGCCTCATGGAGACGCTGGCAGTAGCCATCAGCGACAATGCCAACACCATCGCCGCAGCCATTCGCGCCAAACTCATTGATGATGGCGACAAGCCTAAGGCTAAACCCATCATCGACGAGCACGCCGGTGCCGACACCTATATCTCTTTACCCTGTGCAGGATATGTGGTGACGGAGAGTGAACAGGCCGACGCCCTCGACAAGGCCAAAGCCGACCTTGTCAAAAGGATGATGGACTTCGATTATGAACATCAGTTGTAGACAATGACCGTTACAGGAACTATCTTCAACTACTTCATGGTATGCCGTCGCAAGCTTTGGCTTTTTGCGCATGGCATCACCATGGAGCAGGAGTCGGAACTCGTGTATGAGGGTAAACTCATACACGAGAACAGCTACCCGGAACGAAATCCCAACTACGAGGAAATAGAGCTGGATGGCATCAAAGTCGACTTCTACGACGCACGGCATCATGTCATACATGAAATCAAGAAGTCGGACAAGCTGGAGGCTGCCGGACGGTGGCAGCTCAAATACTATCTCTATGTCTTTGAGATGCACGGCGTCAAGGACATAAAGGGAGTCTTGGAATTCCCTAAACAAAGGAAGACCGAAAACGTTACACTCACTGACGAGGACAGGCAAAAGATAAAAGACATGCTCGCGGACATAGAGAAAGCCTGCGAGGAAAAGGCATGTCCTCCCCTACTGAAAAAAGAACGCTGCAAACAATGCAGCTATTATGAATTCTGTTATACCAACGAGATAGAGCTATCATGAAACGAACTTTTTATCTATTCTCTTCCGGCAGACTGGAACGAAAGGACAACACCCTTAAGTTCACACCCATTAAAGACGACGAAGGAGAAGAACAGGAACTGCCTCCGCGCTATCTTCCCGTGGAGGATATTGCCGAGATCTACGCTTTCGGCAGTCTGAGAACCAACAGCTCTCTTTTCAACTTCCTTGGGCAGAAAGACATTCCCGTCCACTATTACGATTACTACGAAAACTACACAGGCAGTTTCATGCCACGCGACGGACTGCTTGCAGGTCGAGTGCTTCTGGCACAGGCCAAGACTTATGAGAACAAGAAACGAAGAACAGAACTGGCCAGGAAGTTCATACAAGGGGCTGCTTGGAATATGGTGCAAAATCTCAATTATTATAATAGGAGAGGCAAGGAGCTGACAGACCCGGTAACTCAGATGAAGCAGTTGGCCGGCACCCTTGAGCAGACCAAGTCAGTAGAGGAAGTCATGGGGATAGAAGGCAACATCCGTAAGATCTATTACGCTTGCTTCGAGACCATCATCGACGACTTCTCCATGGGCGAGCGCACCAAACAACCACCACAGAACGAGGTAAACGCCCTCATCTCTTTTGGCAATATGATGTGCTATTCCGAAACATTGCGGGCCATACATCAGACGCAACTCAATCCGACCATCAGCTTTCTACATACACCGGGGGAGCGCCGGTACTCTCTGTCTCTCGACATCTCCGAGATCTTCAAGCCCATACTCGTGGACCGCGTCATCTTCAAGACGCTCAACAAGCGCATTCTCTCTGAGCAGTGCTTCGACAAGCAACTCAACCGATGCCTGCTCAACGACAAAGGGAAGAAACTTTTTGTCAAAGCCATGGAAGACAGATATGACGAGACGTTCCGTCATCGATCTCTCGGCAGGAATGTCAGCTATCGCCATCTCATCAAACTGGAATGCTACAAGCTCTTGAAAGACATCATGGGCCTGGAGGAGTATAAACCTTTTAAAATGTATTGGTGATGTATGTCATTCTCATCTACGACGTGAACGTCAAGCGGGTAAGCAAGATGCTCAAACTATGCCGACAGTATCTTTGCTGGATACAGAACTCTGTCTTTGAAGGTGAGATATCGGAAGCCAAGTTGCAGGAACTCTGCAATAAAATCCGGACAATCATCGACAAGGACGAGGACAGTATCATCATCTTCTCCAACAAGATGGGATATTGCATGAACAAGCGCATCTTGGGCAAAGAGCGTATGAGTACCGACAATTTTTTGTAACAGAAGTTGTCGATGTCGTCATAAAACCGCTTTTCTGTCCTTCAAGGATGCGTGCAAAGTGCTCTTTGACATACTGAAACACTAATGTTTATGCGGGGTTGTCGATCTCCCACGAAACTTTTATCTTTCCACATCGACATTTTTTCGTTCTTTTTTTGTAACTTTGCAGGTGCAATGATGCCAGTAATCATTGACACCCGTGTGCCTCGGCACACGGGTCTTAATTGTACCTTTTATGGAATTGAAACACACACCATCGACGACAATTAGCTTCACAGCCTTGTCTTAATTGTACCTTTTATGGAATTGAAACTTCTCGAAGATGGCGTGTATCTTGTTGAAGATGGAGTCTTAATTGTACCTTTTATGGAATTGAAACCGTTGTTTCCATGTACACAAACCACGGCCATTATCCTGTCTTAATTGTACCTTTTATGGAATTGAAACTTGTCTTGTACACAGATGGAACATCGACAAATACGGGTCTTAATTGTACCTTTTATGGAATTGAAACGCCTATCGTCCTTATGTTTTGCTATCCAGTTCTCGTCTTAATTGTACCTTTTATGGAATTGAAACGAAAGGTAGAGCTGGCCCTTCTCACAAGAGAGCGTCAGTCTTAATTGTACCTTTTATGGAATTGAAACACGCTGAGAAGATACGCACCTTTGGCGAGGCTGTGGTCTTAATTGTACCTTTTATGGAATTGAAACAATCCCATGCCGCTCGAACGCTTCTTAGTCTCTTTGTTCTTAATTTTACCTTTTATGTAATTTAAACATAAAAGCAACGCTAATCTGATTGTCGTGAGTGAGTCTTAATTGTACCTTTTATGGAATTGAAACTCACGTCGTCGAAATTCAAGCTGTCAACGGGGATGTGTCTTAATTGTACCTTTTATGGAATTGAAACAATCGAAGTTGACGTACCAACTGATCCACGCATTGGTCTTAATTGTACCTTTTATGGAATTGAAACACATCAAGACTACATCGGTACTGAACAAGGAATATGTGTCTTAATTGTACCTTTTATGGAATTGAAACAGCACCTTATCGAAAGGCTTTGGCTCGTATGGCTGTCTTAATTGTACCTTTTATGGAATTGAAACAACTGAAAAAGGAAAGTTGTTATTTGCAAATTCTTTCTAAATTGTAAAAATTATGTAAATGAAAAACAAGAGTATCAAAGAAAAATATA